>UMLR01029345.1_pt1 | contig 17648 bp, 18 predicted proteins | sample 1966741 | NCBI WGS metagenome assembly UMLR01 (sample SAMEA4836207, study PRJEB28245) | human gut metagenome | biome: gut microbiome; material: fecal sample | place: Denmark | collected 2008 | reverse complement strand
CCTTCTATGCCTCCCGCAGCAGGAGGGGCCTGCTTCTTTATTTCTGAATCCAGCCATGGAGCTTTCTGCCTTTCCTGTGGCCCATGGCTTATGATACAATCAGAATGAGGTGATAACCATGAGTGCTTTATGGACCCAGAACATTTCTATGATTCACTGTTTCGGCGACAGTCTTACTGAAGGCTATGGTGTTCTTCCCGGTGAAGGCTGGGTAGCTCTGGCAGATCATGCACTGAAAGGAATAACCCTTTATAACCATGGACTTCCAGGCTCTATGGCTTCCGACATACTGGACAGACTTTCTGCTGCTTCCGGCAGGGTGCGGAAGGGGGAGGGGTATTTCTTCATGGGTGGTACAAATGATATCCTCTTTGGCCTTCGCCTTGTGGTATTGGAAAATATGGTGGAAAAATCATTGGGGAAGCTGGCAGGACGGATTCCTCTGACCCTTGGTATTCCTCCGCTCTTTACGGAAATGAGTGTAGAAACGGGCTGGCAGGAAGCGGGCTCCTTTAAAAGGAATAAAAGGGATCTTCAGGAATATCAGAAATTCCTCCGCTCACTGGCTAAGGCGTGGGATCTGCCGGTCCTTGATTTTACAAAAGCCTTTCCGCCGGAACAAAAATGGTACAGCGATGGTGTCCACCCCAACAGGGAAGGCCATGAAAGAATGGCTCTCCTGGCGGAGAAGGTCTGGAGGAGATAGCGTATAGACGACTGGATGCGCCTTGGACATCCGTCTTATCTGGTTTGTCCCAATAAAAAAGCTTTGGAAAAGGAAACTTTTCCAAAGCTTTTTGTTTAAGCAGACGATTAGTCCCAGGCAGGAACGATGGTGCCTTTGTATTTTTCAGCAATGAATTTCTTAACAGCGTCGGACTGATAAGCCTGAACAAATTTCTTGTAGGCAGGCTGATCTTTATCCTTTTCACGAACCGCAATAATCATAACTGCCAGCGGAGTATCTTTATCTTCCAGGAAGATACCCTGCTTTTCAGGGGAGAGACCTGCACTCATGACATAGTTCATGGTAATAACCGATGCATCCACGTCGTCAAGGCTTCTGGGAAGCTGGGCTGCTTCGATTTCCTTAAACTGAATGTTTTTCGGATTTTCTACAACATCAGCAGGGGTAGCTTTCATGCCCACGCCCTCTTTCAACTTAATAACGCCCGCTTTTTCCAGCAGCTGGAGGCCGCGGCCTTCGTTGGTGGGATCATTAGGAATGGAAATGGTTGCTCCGTCAGGAAGGTCTTTTACGTCCTTTACTTTATTGGAGTAAATGCCCATACGCATGAGGATAGCTCTGCCGATGTCGGTAAGGTGAGTGCCATGCTGTTTATTAAAGTTTTCCATGAATGGCTTGTGCTGGTATACTACGATATCCAGGTCGCCATCTGCCAGTGCCTGGTCAGGGGTGATGTAATCGGAGAATTCTTTAACATTCACTTTGAGACCATTCTTTTCGGCTTCTTTGGCAGCTGCTTCTACCACTTCAGCATGGGGACCGGCAGTAGCACCTACGGTAATTTCTTTCTTTTCTGCAGGCGCAGAAGCTGCTGCAGAGGATGCCGGCTTCTGGCTGGAACCGCAGCCGGTGATGAATGCTGCTGCGGAGAGGGCGCACAGGCTGGCAATAGCTAACTTCTTTAACATAAATAGGACTTCCTTTCTCTTTTGAATGAGATTTCATGTTTCTATATGAAATCTGGAAATATTATATAAGGGCTTGAATCCCATTATATACAGATTTAACGCTTATCTGCCTTCTTGGCGAGGTTGCTGCCAATGAACTGGAGGAGCTGCACGATAATGACCAGGACAATGATGGTAGCAATCATTACATCTGCCTGGAAGCGCTGGTATCCGTAACGGATGGCCAGATCACCGAGGCCGCCGCCGCCGATGGTACCGGCCATGGCGGAAGCACCGATTAAGGATACGATGACTACAGTCAAGCTTTCAATGATGGAGGGGAGGGCTTCCGGAATGAGAACTTTCCAGATAATCTGCAGGGGAGAAGCACCCATGGATTCTGCTGCCTCAATGAGGCCGAAGGGGATTTCACGGATGGAAGTTTCTACCATGCGGGCGGTGTAGGGGATGGCAGCGATGGTCAGTGGGACGATGGCTGCCGTGGTACCGATGGAGGTGCCTGCCACCAGCCTGGTGAAAGGGATGATGGCCACCATGAGGATAATGAATGGAATGGAACGGATGAGGTTGATAATGAAAGCCAGAGGCTTATTCAATACCGGGCAGGCAAGAATGCCATGTTTTTCTGTAACCACCAGAAGAATACCCAGGGGAATGCCGATTAAAGCGGCAATGATAGCTGAAACAGAAAGCATGTACAGCGTTTCAGCCAGACTTTTCAGAAGAAGATTAGTTATCACTGGGGACATATCCGATTACCTCACTTGTAATTGGTAAAGACTGTAAATGGCCGAGGGCTTTTTTCATGTCCTCTTCGTGACCATTGATCATGATGATAAGGCGGCCGAAGGAAACGTTCTGGATGTAGTCGATGGATCCGTAAAGAATGCTTACGTCCAGATTGTATTTTCTGATGAGATTGGCAATAATTGGTTCGTTGGCCACATCGCCTCGGAATTTCAGGCTCACAATGGTCTGGTCGCTGTCCTTCTGCTTTACTTTAGAAATATTCATGTGAGACAGCTGCTCCGGTACATCGGAGGACATGACGGAGCCTACGAACTTCTTCAGTGTTTCGGTCTGGGGATTGGTGAAGAGGTCTACTACGGAACCCTGCTCGATGATTTTACCCTTTTCAATGACTGCCACCTGTTCGGCGATTTCTTTAATAACTTCCATCTGGTGAGTAATCATGATAATGGTAATGCCCATTTTTTTGTTGATATCCTTCAGAAGCTGGAGAATGGATTTTACCGTTTCCGGGTCCAGGGCACTGGTGGCTTCATCGGAAAGGAGGACAGAAGGATTGGAAACGATAGCCCTGGCAATACCTACACGCTGTTTCTGGCCGCCGGAAAGCTGGGAAGGATACTTGTTCCTGTATTCCGTAAGGCCCACCAGTTCCAGAATTTCGTTGATTCTCTTTGCTTGTTCTGCCTTGGGCACATGGGACAGCTCGAGTGGAAATGCCACATTGCCGGCTACGGTCCTGTTGGAAAGAAGATTGAAATGCTGGAAAATCATGCCGATTTTCTTTCTTTCTTCCCGAAGCTGGGCTTTGGACAGCTTCGTCATGTCCTTTCCATCAATTATGACCTCACCGGATGTGGGAGGCTCGAGCATATTCACGCAGCGAATCAATGTAGATTTGCCTGCGCCGGACTGTCCGACAATACCGAAGATTTCTCCATCCTTAATAGAAAGGTTGATGTCGTCCAGTGCTTTGAAATTGCCATATAATTTTGTTATATGCTTCAGTTCAATCATTGGGAACTCCTTTAATAATAAAAAAACTTTCATCGAAAGATGAAAGTCAGCTTCACATCATCTTTCGAGTATATACCCGCTGGAATTGGCACCGTTTCTAAAAGAATGGTTGCCGTGGCTTCAAAGGGCCAGTCCCTCCGCCACTCATGATGAATCTATATGTATTTACCCTATATGCAAGGGTTGAGATTATAGTACTCTGATTCAGAAGTCTTGTCAATAGAAATAGTAAATAGGGGATATATGATTCGTAAAAGTCATGGTGGTCAGGCTGGGGAGCTGCCAGTGGCCGTCGCTTTACGAGATAGCCTTGCACTTTGCACCTGTCAGCCTGTAATGCTATAATATACTAAAGTAAAAAAGCTGACTGAAAAGCCGGTTTCTGAAATGAAAAGAGGGATACCTATGAGTGTAAACCAGAGACTTGTCAATCCTCTGACAGATACATTGTTTGACGCCATCCTGTCCTTAAAGACCAGGGATGAATGCTATGAATTTTTTGAAGATTTATGCACTATAAATGAGCTCCGTGATATGTCCCAGCGTCTGGAGGTGGCCCGCATGCTGGAGAGTGGGGAGAAGTATGACCAGATTGAAAGGAAAACCGGCGCCAGTACTGCCACCATTTCCAGGGTGAAGCGGTGCCTTAAGTATGGTGCTGATGGTTATCTTACCGTGCTTGGCCGTCTGAAGGAGAAGGGAGAAAATAAATAATGGAACCTTTACAGATGTCTCATAAAGGATTTAAGGCCTATGATATTCGTGGTATTGTGCCGGATGAAGTGAATGAGGACCTGGCCTACCGGGTGGGCCGTGCCTATGCGGCGCTGTACCATCCCAAAGCCATGTGCATCGGCTTTGACGTTCGGCCCAGTTCAAAAAAAATCAGCGAAGCGGCAGCCAGAGGCCTTATGGATGGCGGCAGCGATGTATATGATATCGGTCTCTGTGGCACGGAAATGATGTATTACGGTACTTTTCACTATGGCATGGATGGGGGCTTCATGATTACGGCCAGCCATAATCCTTCCGATTACAATGGCATTAAAATTGTGAGGGAGGAAGGAATTCCGGTGAGTGCCGATACAGGCCTGAAGGATATCGAAACGCTGGCTTTTTCCGGCAATTTTCCGGAATGCAGTAAAAAGGGAAATTTATTTCATAAGGAAATCCTTTCCGACTACATAGCTTCTCTTCTGAGTTTTGTAGATGTGAAGGCTATGAAACCTTTTCATATTGTGGTGAATGCAGGAAATGGCTGTGCCAATATTGCCTTTTCTGAATTAAAAAAGCATCTTCCTTTCCATTTCACAGAAATGTATATGGATCCTGACGGCTCCTTCCCCCATGGTGTACCTAATCCCATGCTGGAGGAATGCAGGAAACCCCTTGTGGATGCGGTACTTTCCGAAAAGGCGGACCTAGGTATTGCCTGGGACGGTGATTTTGACCGCTGCTTCTTTATCGATGAAAAGGGACACTTTGTAGAGGGCTACTACATGGTAGGCCTTTTGGCAGAATATTTTCTCAAACGTCATAAGGGAGAAACGATTGTCCACGATCCCCGGGTTTTCTGGTGTACGGAAAAAATCTGTCATGAACTTGGCGGGAAACCGGTGGAATCCAAAGGTGGTCATGCCTTCATGAAGGAAACCATGCGCCGGGTCAAGGGAATTTACGGAGCAGAAAATTCAGCCCATCATTTCTTTCGCGATTTTTCCTACTGCGATTCCGGCATGATTCCCTGGCTTATTGTGGTAGAGATTATGAGTGAAAAAGGAAAACATCTGGGCGAGCTGGTGGAGGAAATGGAAGAGGAATTTCCCTGCAGTGGTGAAATCAACCTCACCGTGAAGAACAGTGATTTTATTCTGGAACAGGTGAAAGAAAAATATGGAAAAGGTGCCAGCCGGGTAGATCTGATTGACGGCGTAGGCATAGAATATGATAACTGGCGTTTCAATCTGCGCCCCTCCAATACGGAACCGTTGATTCGTTTCAATATGGAAACGAAAGGGGACAGGAAGCTTCTGGAAGAAAAGAAAAAGGAAGTTATGGATTTTATCCATTCATTAGAATGATTTTCATTGGTTATTGCCGGGATTTTTCCCGGCAATTCTCTTTGGAAAGGAGACAGGAAAAATGAATTCTTCTTTAAACAGCAGACCCCTATTCCAGGCAGCACTTCTGCAGTCCCTGGTATTGGGTCATTATGAAGGATCCGTGGAAGTGAAGGAACTGAAAAGACAGGGCGATTTCGGCATCGGTACCTTTGACTCTTTGGACGGCGAGCTTGTCATGTGCCGGGGCAGGGTGTACCAGGTGAACGGCAGAGGTGAAGTGAAGGAAGCGGATGACCGCTGGAAGGTACCTTTTGCCGATGTGTTCTTCTTTGAAACAGACAGAACCCTTCCGATGAAAGACATTTCTTCACTGGATGAACTGCGTGAAAAAGCGGACGGATTCATAAAGAACTGGGGTCCTAATTATTTTTATGGTATACGAATTCATGGGACCTTTGAAAAAGTATACGCTAGAAGCGAAAAAGCACAGAAAAAGCCTTATGCCCGGCTGGATGAAGTGATGAAAAAAGACCAGGTGGAATTCCAGTTTGAACATACGGAAGGGACTCTCATTGGACTTTACTGCCCCTCCTTCATGGGTGGCCTTAACATGCCGGGTTACCATTTCCACTATCTTTCTGATGACAGGAAAGAGGGAGGGCATGTATTCGATGTGTGCATGAAGGAAGGGAAAGCAGAATTCTGTCTTCTCTCGGATTTCAAACTGAAACTGCCCCGTTCCTCCGGCTTTGGGAAGATTGATTTTAATGAGAATCTGGAGGATGCAGTAAAAAAGGTGGAAGGAGGAAAATAAGCGGGGAAAAACGGAAAGAATCCAATTTTCTGATTGTATCTTCCATGAGTAACCTTTTATGCTTTCCAGGCAATGGATTAGCTTTTTACTATACAAAGTTGGTAATTTTCTACAGGAAGGCAACATGTTACAATGAATAAATGGAAGCGGCGATGACGGCTTCCTTCCCTTTTTTCAACCACTCTGTGAATATTTTTTCATGAAGGAGAACACTATGGAATATCGTATCGAACATGATTCATTAGGCGAAGTCCGTGTTCCGGCAGATCATATGTGGGGCGCCCAGACTCAGCGTTCTTTTGAAAATTTCAAAATCGGCCACGTAATGCCGAAGGAGATTATTCGTGCTTTTGCCATCCTAAAAAAATGCGCTGCCAAAGTAAATGAGGAAAGAGGGGCTCTTGCTGCAGAAAAGGGAGAAGCCATCCGCAGCGCCTGCGACGAAATTCTGGCAGGAAAGTGGGAGGGTGAATTTCCGCTGGTGGTTTATCAGACCGGATCCGGCACCCAGAGCAACATGAATATGAATGAAGTGGTGGCTCATATTGCTAATCGTAAGCTTGAACAGGCGGGAAGCACTCTCCGTGTCCATCCCAATGATGATGTCAATATGGCCCAGTCTTCTAATGATACTTTTCCTACTGCCCTCCATGTGGCAGCAGTGTATTCCCTTCATCATTACCTTTACGGGCCTTTGAATGACCTGACCGCTACTTTTGAAGCTAAGAGCAGAGAGTACATGCACACTGTAAAAATCGGCCGTACCCATGTGCAGGATGCGGTACCCCTCACCTTTGGTCAGGAAGTATCGGGTTGGGTGGAAATGCTGAAGAAATCCAGGTCCATGATTGAAGATGGAGAAAAATATCTCCATGAGCTTGCCATCGGCGGCACAGCTGTAGGTACAGGCCTTAACAGTCCGAAGGATTTCGGGGATAAAGTGGCAAAGGCCATTTCCGAGGAAACGGGTTTTCCCTTTACTTCGGCAGCTAATAAATTCTATGCTTTAACGGGACGGGATGACATGGTCTTTACCCATGGCGCTCTGGATGCGCTGGGTGGAGACTGCATGAAGTTTGCCGATGATATCCGCCTTCTGGCCGGCGGCCCAAGGGCAGGCCTTGGCGAATTGACAATTCCTGCCAATGAACCAGGCTCTTCCATCATGCCGGGCAAGGTCAATCCCACCCAGTGCGAAGCTCTTACCATGGTGGCCTGCCGGGTGCACGGCAACCAGTCGGTCATTTCCATGGCTTCCTCACAGGGAAGGTTTGAACTGAACGTATATGCACCGGTTATGGCAGACAGCTTCATAGAATCAGTGAAACTTCTGGGAGCTGCTATTCATTCCTTCGATATCCACTGTGCTCGGGGTATTAAGGTCAATAAAGAGAGAATGGAAGAACTGGTGGAGAAATCTTTGATGCTGGTTACTGCCCTGTCGCCTCATATCGGCTATGAAAAATCGGCGGAAATTGCAAAAAAGGCCTTTAAAGACAACAGCTCCCTTCGGGAAGCGGCACTGGCTCTGGGTTACGTGAAACCGGAAGAATATGATCAGTGGGTTGTTCCTAAAGACATGACCCATGTGGATCGGTAATTGATACATGCATAAGCGGGGTTTCAAACCCTGCTTTTTGCTTTATTTCATCAGACCGCAAATCAATACTTCCATCCTTAACGAATTCTTTTATTTTCAGTATAATAAGGATAAATGGTAAAATGGGAAAGGTAGGGGACTGTTTTAAATTTTTACAAGTTTCTTTTACCTTTCTCCTTTAATCTCCAGCAGTGGTGTGGTAAAATAATAGCGTTGACTTTGAGTTGGTTTTGAAAAGTATATACTTGTGAATATACAATTGGGAGGTTATATGGGGCACATTTCTGTAATCGGAAGCTGCAATATGGATCTCACGGTGGAAGCAGACAGAAGGCCTTTAGCTGGCGAAACGGTGATGGGAAAACGTCTGATTGTTTCTCCCGGCGGCAAAGGTGCCAACCAGGCCGTGGCAGCTGCCCGGCTGGGCGAGGAAGTCTACATGGTGGGCTGTGTAGGCCGCGATGCCTATGGCAGCCTCATGCTGGATGCTTTGAAGAAAAGCGGCGTGAAAACGGACTATGTATCGGTACTGGACGGAGTGGATACAGGTACGGCTCATATCATTCTGGCGGAAGGAGACAACAGCATTATTGTTCTCAAAGGAGCCAATGACAGAGTGAGCCCCCAGGTGGTGGATGAAGCCTTTGATATTATCAGAACCTCTGACCTGGTTATGCTGCAGCATGAAATTCCCATGGATACCATTGGCTACATTATTGACCGCTGCTATGAGGAAAAGGTGCCGGTCATGCTGAATCCGGCGCCCTACATGGACATTCCGAAGGAATGGATAGACAAGGTAACTTATATCACGCCCAATGAACATGAGGCGGCTCTTATGTTCCAAGGCATGGACAGGGATGAAATCCTTAAGTCCCATGCAGGGAAAGTGATTATGACTGTGGGAAGCGAAGGCGTTCTTTATGGAGAAGGAAACGAAGTGGTTCATGTACCCGGTTTCCATGTGCCTGTCGTAGATACTACAGGCGCCGGTGATACGTTCAACGGTGCCTTTGCTGCCGGCAGGGCAGAAGGACTTTCCATCAGGGAGGCTATCCGTTTTGCCAATGCAGCAGCAGCTCTTTCAGTTGGAAAGATTGGTGCTCAGGGAGGAATGCCCTGGCGAAATGAAGTGGAGGAAATGCTCTCATGCAAAAAGTAGGAATCCTTAACAGCAGCATTGCAAAAGTTCTGGCCGACCTGGGCCATACGGATAAAATCTGTGTAGGAGACTGCGGCCTTCCGGTTCCGGCAGGGGTTCAGAAAATCGATCTGGCTCTTCGTCTTGGGGAGCCGCCATTCATTGAAGTCATCAAGGAAATGGCAAAATATATGCAGATTGAAAAAATTTACCTGGCACCGGAAACGAAGATTCAGAATCCCGCCCAGTGGAAAGCGCTGCAGGAAGTATTTCCTGAAAGCGAAGTGGAGTGGGTGATGCTGGAAAGCCATGAGGAGCTGAAGGCCTGGGAAAAAGACTGCAAAGCGGTTATCAGAACCGGCGAAATCACTCCTTTCTCCAATGTGATTCTCCAGTCCGGAGTCATCTTCTAAGAGAGGTATCTGAAAGTACATGGATATTAATATGATAGGCATCTGCAAATCCTTTGGCGCTAATAAGGTCCTGGGCGGGGTCAATCTTCATGTCCGTCCCGGCGAAGTACATGCGCTGATGGGAGAGAATGGGGCAGGCAAATCCACCCTTATGAACATTCTCACCGGGATTCACAGGGCGGATGCCGGCACCATTATGGTGGACGGAAAGGAAGTTACCTTTAAGAATAATAAAGATGCCGAAGAGCATGGCATTGCTTTTATCCACCAGGAACTGAACATTTGGCCGAACCTGTCGGTATTGGAAAACCTTTTCCTTATGAACCAGCCGAAAACAAGGTTTGGTACCATTGATTTCAAAAAAATGCGTGAAATGGCCGAAGCAAAATGCCAGGAAATCGGCATTGATCTGCCGCTTGATGAAATCGCGGGGGAATGTTCCGTAGGTCAGCAGCAGATGACGGAAATTACCAGAAGCCTTATGCTGGATGCCAAGACTGTCATCATGGATGAACCTACCGCTGCCCTGACGGAAAGGGAAACGGACCGCCTTTTTGAAGTAATGAAAAAGCTGAAAAATAAAGGGGTATCCATCATTTATATTTCCCACCGCATGGAAGAAGTGTTTGCCAACTGCGACACTATTACCGTTATGCGGGATGGTCAGACCATCAGCTCCCGTCCTACGGAAGAAACGAACATGGACCAAATCGTAGGGGATATGGTGGGCCGCGTGATGAGCGAATACTATCCGGCCCGCACCAATGTGCCGGGTGATGAGATTTTCCGCGTGGAAGGGTTTACCCAGCCCGGTGTGTTCCGGGATATTTCCTTCAACCTGAGGAAAGGAGAAATCCTGGGGGTAGCAGGCCTTATGGGGGCTGGACGCACGGAAATCATGCGTGCTATCTTTGGCGTGGATCCCCATGAATCGGGAAAGCTGTATTTTGAGGGCAAAGAAATCCATATCAAAAATCCTAGAGATGCCATCCGCCATGGCTTCGGCTTCATTACGGAAAACCGGAAGACCGAAGGCCTTATTCTTGACTTCTCCATTGAAAGAAACATTGCACTCCCCAGCGAAGAGAGGCTGGCCCAGAGTCATGTGATTAACGATAAGAAAGAGTTTGATTTTTCCAGCGAGCTTTCCAAACGCCTGGGAGTCAAAGCGCAGGATATTAATCTTCCGGCCAGCACTCTTTCCGGCGGCAACCAGCAGAAAGTGGTTATCGCTAAATGGGTAGGCATGCATCCGAAACTTCTGATTCTGGATGAACCTACCAGAGGAATCGATATCGGCGCAAAGAAAGATATTTACGACCTGATGAATGAACTTACCGCCAAGGGGGTTTCCATTATCATGGTTTCTTCTGAACTGCCCGAAGTTATCGGCATGAGCGACCGTATTCTTGTTATTCATGAAGGCAGAGCCGCAGGCATCGTTGAGCATAAAGATGCCACCCAAACACGCATTATGACACTTGCAACCGGAGGAGAGTAAAAGCATGAGTTCCGCAAAAGTAAAAAATATAATCAGGGAAATGGGGCCGCTCATCGGTCTTGTCCTTCTCTTTATTATCATTTCCGTATTGAATGACAGCTTCATTGATCCGTCCAACTTGAAAAATCTGGCCCGTCAGATTTCCATTAACGCTTTGATTGCCTTTGGTATGACCTTTGTCATTCTTACAGGTGGTATCGACCTGTCCGTAGGCAGTATTCTTGCTCTTTCCAGTGCCCTTATGGCCAGCATGATTACCAAGGGCACCAATCCGGAACTGGCCATTGTCCTTTCTGCTGTTATCGGCATCCTTCTGGGAACTGTGAATGGCGTGATCATTTCCTATGGCAAGGTGGCACCCTTCATTGCCACTTTGGCTACCATGACGATTTACCGTGGCGCTACCCTGGTGTATACAAATGGCAACCCGATTTCCGGCCTTTCTGATGATCCTATTTTCACCGGTTTTGGTCAGGGATTCATCCTTGATATTCCTGTACCGGCTATTATCATGCTTATTGCATTCTTTATTCTTTTCTTCATTCTGAAAAAGACGCCTCTTGGCCGTCAGACCTATGCTGTGGGCGGTAATGAAAAGGTATCCTATATTTCCGGTATTAAAATCGACAGGATCAAGATTTTTGCCTATGCATTGACCGGATGCCTCTGCGCTTTGGCCGGAGCCATCCTCACGGCTCGCCTGAACAGTGCCCAGCCTACAGCCGGTATGGGCTATGAACTGGACGCCATTGCAGCTGTCGTTTTAGGTGGCACATCTCTTGCCGGCGGTAAAGGCCGTATTTCCGGTACCCTTATCGGTGCATTAATTATTGGTACCCTGAATAATGGTCTTAATATATTAAATGTTTCCAGCTTCTATCAGCAGGTTGTCAAAGGTGTTGTCATTTTACTCGCAGTGCTTATGGACCGCAAGAAAAATTAAGGAGGAAAACAAGTTGTTAAAGAAAATCGCATTGGCTGCTCTTATCGGCGCAGCTCTCATATCCGCAGCAGGCTGCGGCTCTTCTGACAAGAAAGCTGACGGTGCAGCTTCCGGTTCCAAGAAAGTCACCATTGGTTTCTCTGTTTCCACCCAGAATAATCCCTTCTTTGTTACTATGGCTAACAGCGTAAAAGCTGCAGCTGACAAAGCAGGCGTAAATGTGAAAATCGTAGATGCCCAGAATGACCCGGCTAAGCAGTCCAATGATATTGCCGACCTGCTCCAGGGAAATATCTCTGTCCTCATCGTAAACCCGGTAGACTCTGCAGCTATTTCTAACTCCGTTCTGGCAGCCAACAAGGCAAAGATTCCTGTTATTACCATCGACCGCTCCGCTGATAAAGGTGAAGTAGCAGCTCACATCGCTTCCAACAACGTAAAAGGCGGCGAAATGGCAGCTGAATATATCGTTTCCAAACTGGGCGAAGGTACACCGGTGGCTGAACTGGAAGGCATTCCCGGTGCATCTGCTACTCGCGAAAGAGGACAGGGCTTCCATAATATCGCTGACAACAAACTGAAGGTTCTGGCTAAACAGAGCGCAGATTTCGACCGTTCCAAAGGCCTCACCGTTTCTGAAAACATTCTCCAGGCAAATCCTGATGTAAAGGCTATTTTCGCACAGAACGATGAAATGGCTCTTGGCGCTGTAAGTGCTGCCAAAGCTGCTAACAAGCAGATTTTCATCATCGGCTTCGATGGCACCGATGACGGCATCAAGGCAGTCAACGATGGTTCCATGGCAGCTACCATTGCCCAGCAGCCTGATAAGATGGGTGAAATCGGCGTAGAAACCGCACTCAAACTGGCTAAAGGCGAAAACGTAGACAAGAATATTGCCGTTGACCTGAAACTGGTAGAAAAGAAATAATTACCGCAAAATATGACAACCTGGAAAAATCCGCAGACCTGGGTCTGCGGATTTTTTTATGGAGGAAAAGAATGATACGGTCTCTCTTCCTGCAGGATCACGGTCTGAGGTCACAATCAAAGTATTTCATAAATTCCATTGACTGTCATGATAGTCAAATTTATAATAATATGAGTGACTAATTCAATGGGAAAGAGAAGATCTATGAATAATACATATGCTGACGTTTTTGCCACGGTTCTTGGCGAAAACCAGATTAAAATCAATGAACCAATGAGCCGCCATACTACTTTCGGCATCGGCGGCCCGGCAGACTGTTTTCTGATTCCAAAAACAGCTGAAGAACTCTGCATTGTGACCAGGCTGGCTTATAAGTATGGCATGCCTGTTTTTGTGCTGGGTGGAGGTGCCAATCTCCTTGTCCGTGACAAAGGGATTCGGGGCGTGGTGATTTTTACCGGCAGACTGCAGAAAATCGAACAGAATGACAATCTTCTGAAGGTGTCCAGCGGTGTATCTACGGCCCAGGCAGCGCGGGCAGCCTATGACAGTGGACTGTCGGGCATGGAATTTGCCAGCGGTATCCCTGGAACTATCGGCGGTGCAGCTTACATGAACGCCGGTGCCTATGGAGGAGAAATGTCAAAAATCATCGTTTCTGCTACCACCTGCGATCGGAAAGGGGACCTCATTACCTATGACAGCCGTGATATCCGCTATTCCTACAGACACAGCCTCTTCATGGAAAATGGGGAAGTGATTGTAGATATTACACTGTCCCTGAAGCCGGGAAACAAAAAAGATATCAAGGCGCTTATGGACGATTTGAATAACCGGAGAAGGACGAAGCAGCCTTTGGAGAAGCGGAGCGCCGGCAGTACTTTCAAACGGCCTGACGGTCACTTCGTTGGACAGATGATTGAGGAGCTCGGTCTCAAAGGTTTTGCTGTGGGAGATGCGGCGGTTAGCGAGAAGCATGCAGGGTTCCTCATTAATAACGGCCATGCCAGCTGCGAGGATATGCTGTCCCTCATCCATGAAGTGCAGAAGAAGGTCAAAGCGGAATACGGCGTGGATCTTCATACGGAAGTACAGATTGTAGGGGAAGCATAATTGGCATTTCATTCATGTCCCGGAAGTGGGATTGGGCTGTAGAGTGCAGTGATAGTTCAGAAGGGCAGGGGAACCTGCCTTTTTTCTATATCTCCATGGTATAATGGGAAAAAGAAATGATGAAAGGAGCAGGGCTATGGAAGTAATCGGATTTTACGGGCCGCCGGGTACAGGGAAAAGTGACAGGGCGCTGGTGATTGCTTATGAAAATAAGGCGTCCTGTATTATTGATGACGGTATTCTTATCTATCACAGCCGCATTGTGGCAGGGAAATCGGCCAAGAGGGAAGAAAGTCGTCTTAAAGCAGTGCGTAGAGCCATTTTCTGGGATAAAGAGCAGAGGGATGAAGTGCGGGCGGCCCTACAAAAAATCAACCCCAAACGGGTGCTTATCCTGGGCACATCGGATCGTATGGTGGTCACCATTGCCAAGGCTCTGGATCTCCCTATGCCGGCCAAGTACATCCGCATTGAAGATGTGGCTAAACCGGAAGATATGCTGAAAGCCAGCGAAGCCAGGCACAAGGAAGGAAAGCATGTCATACCTGTGCCTACCATGGAACTGAAGCCCTATTTTAAAGGGTATATGGTGGATCCGCTCCGCTTCCTGAGAAACAGGAAAAAAGAGTCGAAACGGTTCAGCGAATGGAATGAAAGATCCGTAGTGCGCCCTGTATTCAGTTATTACGGAAAGCTTACCTTTTCGGACAAAGTCATAGAAAGTCTGGTTAATTATGCTGCCAGCGGACTTAAGAGGATTAAAATCCGCCATGTGCGGAGTAAAAAAAGCGAGAGCCAGGTGAATGGTCTTATCCTTTATCTGGACGTAACGGTCCGTACTGGAACGCCTCAGGAAATCCGGGACGTGATTCACACGATGAGAGATAAGGTGCAGCGGGAAATCGAATATACCACCGGCATGTCTCTGGAGTCTATGAAGATTAATATTACCACCGGTGTAGCATGGTAGGAGGCTTTATGAGAACAAGGATTAAAATATGCGGTCTTACCTCACCGGAGGAAGCAGCCTTTTTGCCTCCTGATCGGGTGGATTATGCAGGTATGGTGCTCTTCTGTCCTAAAAGCAGGCGGAATATCACCATAGAAAAGGCAAGGGAAATCATGGAGGCTCTGCCGCCCGAGATCAAAAAGACGGCAGTGACGGTCTCTCCTACCCTAGAGCAGGTCAAACTCATAGAAGAGGCAGGTTTTGATGCGCTGCAGATTCATGGACATCTGGCAGAAGATATTTCTGCAGAAGCGGTTATTCCCATCATCCGTGCTGTGAATGTAAAGGACAGGGTGCCTGTGATGGAGTCCTATCCCCGGATTTTTGTCTATCTCTTTGATGCGGCAGCACCGGGCAGCGGCAAATCCTTTGACTGGTCATGTCTGGCGCATATTTCGGCACAAGGAAGAAAATTCATACTGGCAGGAGGTCTTCATCCTTTCAATGTAGGAGAAGCCATCAGGCAGGTGCATCCCTGGATGGTGGATGTTTCTTCCGGTGTAGAATATGATGATAAACAAGGAAAAGATCCTGTCAAAATCCAGGCGTTCATTGAAGCAGTGAAAGAAGCAGACGAAAAGTCATCATAAAATAATCTTTCCTAAGGCCCTATTTATTCTTGACAAAATGAAAATCTCATGGTAAAGTTAATTCAACTTCAAACAAGGAAGAAAAGAGTAGGGTCCTGAATACAGCAAAGCGAGTCCGGAGAGTGGAAGCGGATATGGATAGGGATGTGAAGTGCATTTCTGAGTTTGGCGGGCCGAAAGATATAGTAGGCCTTCCCGGGAACTCCCGTTACAGAGCGCGGGTATGCGGCATGACCAAGTACCTCATGAGCTGTCTATGGAGACATAGGCGGAAATATTAGGTGGAAACACGAGTCTCTCGTCCTGGTAAGGACGGGAGTTTTTTTATTTATTAACCGTCTTTTCTGAGAGACCGTGTGTACATATCCGGGAGACGCCCGATACAGCGCAGGGGTGCAGGAACGTACCTTCACGGCAGAGTCCGGACAGGAAAATTTCCTGAAAAATTCCTGAAAAGAGGAGGAATAGGATATGGCAGGGATACGATGTCGAATGTGCAGCATGATAGAGAAATTATCATTTAACTTTACTTAATACAAAATACGGAGGCAATTATTATGGCAGACAAAAAATATCGTTTTGAAACTCTTCAGCAGCATGCAGGACAGGTACCGGATCCCACCACAGGAGCCAGGGCTGTTCCTATTTATCAGACCACTTCCTATGTATTCCACGATGCGCAGGAAGGGGAAGATCTCTTTGCTCTTCGTAAACCGGGCTTTATTTATGGCCGTCTTACCAACCCGACCCAGGATGTACTGGAAAAGAGACTGGCTGCCCTGGAAGGCGGCACTGCAGGTCTGGCAGTGGCCAGCGGCGCAGCGGCAGTGACCTATTCTATCCTTAATATTGCCGGTGCCGGTGATGAAATCGTTTCTGCATCCACTCTTTATGGCGGTACCTATGAACTTTTCACCGATACACTTCCCCAGCTGGGTATTCATACCAAATTCGTAAATCCTGATCATCCGGAAGAAATTGAAGCAGCCATCACCGATAGGACAAAGGCTGTATACATTGAAACTTTGGGCAACCCGGCTATCAATATTCCTGATTTTGATGCAATCCGTGACATTGCTCATGCCCATCATCTGCCGGTACTTATCGACAATACTTTTGCCACCCCCTACCTCTTCCGGCCATTGGAACATGGCCTTGACGTAGTCATTCATTCGACCACTAAATTCATTGGCGGTCATGGAACCACCCTGGGCGGTGCCATTATTGAAAATGGACAGTTCGACTGGAATCAGCCGGAAAGATATCCTCACTTTGCTAACCCCGATGCTTCCTATCATGGTATCAACTTTGCCACCGATGTACCAGGCGCAGGATTTGTAACCCGCATCCGTGCCAAGGTTCTTCGTGATACAGGCGCAGCCATTTCCCCCATCTCTGCCTGGTTCTTTATCCAGGGATTGGAAACCCTGTCTCTCCGCGTAGAACGTCATGTGTCCAATGCCCAGAAACTTGCAGAATTTTTGGAAAAACATCCGAAGGTGGGAAAGGTTAACTACCCGGGCCTCGAATCCTCTCCTTATCATAAGCTCCAGCTGAAATATCTGCCCAAAGGCGCAGGCTCTATCTTCTCCATTGAGCTGAAGGACGGATTCAAGGCAGCCAGAGACTTTATCGATAACCTGGATATTTTCTCGGACCTGGCCAATGTAGGGGATTCCAAGTCCCTGGTGGTACATCCTGCTTCCACCACCCATCAGCAGCTGGATGAAGAAGCACAGCGTGCAGCCGGCATTACCCCCGGCACTGTCCGTATTTCTGTGGGCATTGAAAATATCGATGATCTTCTGGAAGATGTGGAACAGGCACTTTCCAAAATCTGATCTTTTAGAAACTTCATAAATGGAGCTGCCTGGAAATGGGGCGGTCCCAATCAAAAACTCTCCCGAACTGGGGAGAGTTTTTGATTGGGCTTGGAGTTTATGAGGAGAAAAGAAACTGCCTTCCTGCTGGAGCCGATATCGTTGACGAAGCCAGTGATATCCACTGAAGGTTTCAAGGTATACCAGGGAAAGCCTGTGAAGCAGGATTCATGGTGGAAGGTGCCTAGGGAAGCACTGATTAATTCATAGAGTTTGCTTTTATAAGA
>UMLR01037806.1_pt1 | contig 17854 bp, 17 predicted proteins | sample 1966741 | NCBI WGS metagenome assembly UMLR01 (sample SAMEA4836207, study PRJEB28245) | human gut metagenome | biome: gut microbiome; material: fecal sample | place: Denmark | collected 2008 | reverse complement strand
AAACGTCATTCTGAGGACGGAGATCCGAAAAAATCCAGCTGATAGAAAAAAGAAATTGCTTGCTTAAATAATAAACAAACTTGTAAATTTTTCAAATCTGGGTAATTTGAGTAAGTATTAACTCGCAATGACTTATCTTAAAACGTCATTCTGAGGACGAAAGTCCGAAAGAATCCAGCCAATTGAAAATAAAAACTAGACTAATCTATATTTACTCGCAATGATTAATAGAAAACTAAAATTTTATTATATTAACTAATTGTCATAAAAGCTGCATTTAATAATTTATATATTAATTGCTTATTCTTTTTATCTTGTTTTTCTATTATTTTTACAATTTCTTCGTCTAAATTCTCGGGTAAATTAACTGTAGAAAACTTAAAAAATTCAATCAATTCAACATCAAATACCTGCGCAATTTTTTCTAACACATGCAATGAAGGATAAAATCGTCCGGATTCAATTCCTGATAAAGAAGAAGTCTCAATATCAATCATCTCCGATAATTGTTCTTGTGTAAGACCTCTTGATTTTCGTATTTCTTTTATTCTTTTACCTAATAATTTTTTATTTTCCATAGATATATATAATACTAAGATTTTTTCATAAAAATAAGTAATAATATCACGTTTTTATTTTTTAAGTGAGTAATAAACACTTTATACCCCTTGACAATCACTCAAAAATGTTTTAAAATAAGTGTATAACTATTAGTTTTACAAAAAACTATGATTTATGCATACACAAGGATGGCTATTACATAGAGTAATTTAATAAGAGAGTAAATCTTGAAAAAAAAGAAAGGTGAAAAGATTATGACAAAACGCTTTGGTTTCAAACTTGCAGGTGCTACGCACGTGGACATGCAACAAAAAACTGTAAAAAATGCATTCACATTGGCAGAGGTTTTAATTACATTAGGTATTATTGGGGTAGTTGCTGCAATGACTATGCCTACATTGATGAATTCAACTCAGGGTGCTCAATATAAGGCAGCTTACAAAAAAGCTCTATCAGCTTTGTCCCAAGCTGTTACTTTAAACATGGCACTTGATGAATATAATTTTGCAGACCTAGATAACTCTACATACAAATTAGAAGAAATGTTAACCAACAGAATGAACGTTGTAAGAACTGAAAAAGCAACTTTTAAAGCTGCAAATGAAAAAGATTATACAGTAACAACACCAACAGGAGCAAAAGGTGTAGCTAAAGTTGCTCCTGTAGCTCCTGGGACAGATAATACCACATTGTTCTTTAATGATGGTATTATGTTCACCTATAAAACTGCTGATGCAACTAGTTGTACACAAGCTGATGGAGCTACAGCAAAGCCTTGCTATGGATTTATTGATGTAAACGGGATTAAAGCTCCTAACAAAGAAGTTAAATGCGATGAAGGAACAGGAGCTGATGATAGCAACTGTGTAATCAAAAATCCTACAGATATTTATCCTGTAGTATTCTATGATCAAACTGTATTACCAAGTTCAGTTGCAGCAAGAGCAGTATTGTATAGCAAATAATTAGAAGTCAAGAAGTCCAGAGGTCAAGAAGACAGGTTAATTAAAATAAATACTAAAATCTGTATTATTGATAAATGGACATCTAAAAAAAGTTCGAATCTTTTTGTCGGCGGAGTTTCACCCCGCCGTTTTTTTATATTCTTTGTATATATTTAAAATCTAATACATATGTATGATTTTTTAGTTTCTAATCCTTTAGAATTAGTTAAATTTAATTAATAATTTTTGTAAAGCTATTGACATTTATTGAAAAATACTTTAAAATGAAGTTACAAAAAGATTTTTCAAAAGAGTTTTTATGCATATCCACAAGTTTTGGAGAAGATTCGATATATAATTAAAGGATAGAGAGATAAAAGCGTAAAATATTTTTGAGGAATCAGAAAGTTTTACTAACAAGAAAGGTGAAAAGATTATGACAAAAAGATTCGGCTTTACACTTGCAGAAGTGTTAATCACATTAGGTATCATCGGTGTTGTAGCTGCAATGACTATGCCTACATTGATGAACTCAACTCAAGGTGCTCAATACAAAGCAGCTTACAAAAAAGCTTTATCAGCTTTATCTCAAGCAGTTACTCTTAACGTTGCTTTAGACGAATGGAGCTTTGCTGATGCTGATAACACTACTTACAAATTAGAAGATATGTTCAACAGCCGTATGAACGTTGTAAGACAAGAAACTGGTGCTACTAACATTAAAGATTCAAAAGGAAATGAATACAAAGTTGCAGTTAGCGCAGCTGGTAAATTACAAGGTGTATCAGCTGGAACACCTATATCTATTGCAGGAACAAATACAACATTATTCTTCAATGATGGTATTATGTTTACATATGCTCCAGCAGCATCTACTAACTGTACAAAAGCTGATGGAGCAACAGCTAAAATTTGTACTGGTTTCATTGATGTAAACGGTGTTAAAGCACCTAACAGAATTGTTCAATGTGACAACTCTGACGCTACTGCTACAAAATGTGAAATCAAAAACCCAACTGACGTATATCCAGTTATGTTCTATGACCAAACTGTACTTCCAAACTCTACACCAGCTAGAGCAGTATTATACAGCAAATAATCATAGTATAAAGTATAAAAAAAGAACCTGTAGAAATACAGGTTCTTTTTTTATAGAAAAATTAATAAGAATTAATTAACTTCAAAAAATTTATTTAATAAGAGTGGAATAAATTTTGCATTCAATGCACTAAAATCAAATACAAACTCATTAACACCTGATCTGTATAATTCTTCAACTTTATCAAATTGTTCTAAAATTTTATCCTCAAACATATGCATTCTACAAAAACCATCACAAGTAAATGGATATATCTTATCTAATGATGGATCATGTAATGCATATCCACCACGATGGCAAGGAGCTTTACAAGACAAACGAGAAATTATCGCACTATCATTATTTAATGGGCACAAACCTAAACTTGGAACCCTAATATTACCTGCAATTGTGTATTTTTTATTTGGAATATCATTTTTTATCTTTTTTATTGTCTTAATAGTACTTTCAATATCTGAAAAAGATGTAAAATCAACCGTATCAATAGGTGACAGATTATTCAAACACTTAATTGAAAGACTATTCAATAAATTTATGCCCTGCCCTATTTCTATTGGAATATGATTTATTTCCGGATCATTTATTGCGGTCCAAAAATAGCCAATATTATTTATTATCAAACTATCTGGAGCTGGATTTGTCAACAAAATCTGTTTTACATATTCATATACTCTATCAAAATCCCTTTCGATAAGAATTCTTGGAGTAGATAATTGAAACTTTATACCATACTTTGTACAGAATTTTTTAACTTTCATTATAATATCGCTAAAACTACTCGTCGCTAAATCACAGGTTGCAAGGATTTCACCATATTCGATTGAATAAATAGGATTAGTACCTATTTTTTTTATATATTTTTCAAGTTCTTTCAAGTGAGCTAATTCAGACAATCTTAAATTAATTTTATATATATCTTTTTTAGAATAATCTAAAACTTGTCTTAGTTTTGGTTTTGCGACTTTCCATTCGAAATTTCTAATATTTTTGCTGAATTTAAAATCTTGACCTTCAGCACTTACCACAACACCTAAAAAGTGATTTGTACTATATATACTTTTTCTTACATGTTTAAACGGTAATTTTTGATGTTTAAATAATTTGGGTTTATCTAATATTTTTTGAATAAGCTCTATAGCCTCTAAAATTTCTTCTGAACTATTAAACTTTCCTTTTATTACAACACTATCTATCGCCTTTAATTTTTTAATATCTTCAGCACAATAAGGAAGATTATCACTATCTATTGCTAATGGCAACTTGGTATATTGCTTAATTTTAGCAATATTTTTCATATAAATTTCTTCTGTAATAATTATCTCATCAACCTTATGGAAATTATTTATAAAATCAATTCCTGCAAGATTATGAATATCAAAATATGAATCAACAATTACTTTAAACGGTAAATTAAAAACTTTGATAGCCTCTAAAATAGCAAAACTGTTAATAAAAATTCCATCAATACCTGCAGTTTTCAAGAATCTCAACATTTTTTTTATTTCCGGAAGATTCTCTTCTGTAATATCATGCTTAAAATTTATATAAATAGCACAATCATTGCGCTTTGCGGCTTCTACAAACTCATTTACATATTCAAAATTATTATTTAAAAACTTCTTATAATAAACGTAATAATCCCTACAAGAAGTCTCTTTTGCAAAAACATCAATATCATCAGGCTTTTTTACAGGCGATACAATTTTTATACTTCCCATAGATTAATTATAGCATAATAAATATTATTTGTAGTTCTCAATTGACTTTTATTATGAATTAAAAATATAAAATAAGAAAAGCTGGATTGCTTCGCATTCGCTCGCAATGACAATATTTTCCTAACGTCATTCTGAGGACGTTAGTCCGAAAGAATCCAGCTGATTCAAAATTAAAAAGACTATATTGATTTAAATTAGCTCGCAATGACAATATTTATTATGTAAACAATTCTTAACAAACAACGAAAAAATAAGCAATTTTTTGGGAAAGAAATACTTAGTATATACATAAGGAATATATAGGATAGTCTAACACACTTTCTCATCAAACACATCAATAGGATTACAATTAAATTTAGGGAGGACACCAATGGCAATAGGTGCTGAGGATTACATCGACCAACTTTTGGTCAAAAAATACGCTGAAGAAAAAGTTGATAACCACGATAATATGGAATCAATGGTTGACCCAGAAAAAATGATGGGTGCAATGAATGATTATGCAAGTATGTATCGAAATATGATGAACCTTAAACAAAGGTTAAATATTGCATGTTATGCTATCAACGCAAGAACAGCAAGATATAATAAAACATCCCAATATCAATAAAGTTTTATGTTCAAACTTTTTCGGTTATAATATACAGAAGAAAACGATATAATTATCAACTGAGAAAGTGAGAACAAAATGGTGGGAAAAATAATCCTTGCTTCTTCTTCTCCCAGAAGAGCGAATATTCTGAAAAAACTTAATATTGGATTTGAAATCATTCCGTCTCCGTATGTTGAAGATCATACAAGGACGGATTTTTCTTATGATTTTATAGAAAATTTAGCATACAACAAAGCCAAAGAAGTAATACCTTTAGTAAAAGAGCCTAGCACAATAATTGGAGCTGACACTGTTGTAGTACTTGATAATAAAATATTAGGAAAGCCTGACGGATATGATGGAGCCTTTAAAATGCTTAAAAGCCTTTCAGGACAGACTCATATAGTTGTCACTAGCATAGTTGTAATGAATTCTGAAACCAGAGAATTTAAAAAGAATTCTACAACAAGTGAAGTTACGTTTGAAAATTTAACGGATGAACAAATAAAATTTTACATTGAGAACTTTAAACCTTTTGATAAAGCCGGTTCATATGGAATACAAGAAATGCCTGCGGGATATATTAAATCCTACACAGGCGATCTTGAAAATATTATTGGAATTAGCTCTAAGTCATTATCAGAACTACTATATATTAATATTTAATTATAAATTTGCTCCACAGCATTTTTTAAACTTTTTGCCACTTCCACAAGGGCAAGGATCATTTCTACCGACTTTGCTTAAATCTACACCTTCTAACTCTGGTTTTTCAATATCTTCTTCAATTATACCTAAAGTTTTTGAAAATGCTTTTGATTTATATAATACAGTTGTTGATGAGAAAATTTTATTTTCTAAATATCTTGATTTATAATGTTCTAAAAGCTCATCTAAAGTATAATTTGTACCTAATAATTTATTTACAACTTCAATAAAGTTAGAATGACGTTCTGCTACTCGTTTAATAATATTTGCAGAAAATTTATCATTATTTAGGAAAAATTCAACACAATCTTTTGCATTTTCAACACTCGCAGAATCTTCTATAACTTTATCAAACGTTGCTAAGAATGGGACTGCATATAATCCTAACTCTTTATCAAATACAATCCCTACATCATAAATTTCTTTATGTGAAGAAAATCCACCCAATGAATTTTCTAAGAAATTATCGTATGAATTATTAAATTCTGATACATTAAAGAATTTATAACTATCTAATGATTGAATTTTATCTTGAAAATCAATCTTTTCTCCGCCTTCTGCGAAATCATTAAACGCACCTATTAAATCATCTGCAAATTTATTTGTAGTAACAATTTCATCTTTACCAAAAAATTCAATAAATTTATCATAAATTTCTTTAATATTTTCTTCTATTTCTTTTTGTTTTTCCGGATTATCTAAATATACTAATTCAGGATTTTGAATAATTTTTGCAACTGAATATCTCAAGGCATCATCTCTACGAGTAGAAGGTAAAACACCTGAAATTTCTAAAAGATAATACGCTTTTTCAAACTTAAAAATTCTTGCAACTACATATTGTCCAGCTCCCATACCTCTAAAAGAAGTCATTTTAACAAGAGAGACAACACTATAGTTTTTTTCATTTATTATGTTATTAAAATCAAATCCATTTTGTAACACTCTTTTAATTTCAAAAATAGATGAAATTGATTGCATTAAAGCTTTAACGATTTTTTTACTTGATGCTGGCAATTTTTTAGTATTTTCAAGATACAAAGATAAAATACTTTTATTTTTTAAATTTCTTTCAAAAATATAATTAAAACAAGCTGATTGAAAATTCATTCCATTTTGCCCAATAGTTTTAATATATTCTTCAAAATCAGGTTTTACAGTTTCATCATTTTGAACAAAATCTGCCAAGTCTTTTATTACGTCATTAATTTCTTTTAAATCTTCTAAAATAAGCATTAATTTCTCCCTCTTTATAAAAAGAGGATACCTTAAAAAAAGCAAAAACTCAATACTATAACAGAGTAATATACTAAGGTTTTCTTATCATTGTAGAATCCAATGAGAATTTGCACTCAGGACACATTTTCTTAGCTGTCGTAAAATCAACCTGTGCTCCAGAAAAATCACCTAAGATTTTTCTTACAATCCCCCTATTATTGTATACTAAAGATGGAGAGAAAAAGACTTTATCTCCTTTTCGATAAAGAGCTAGAAGATAATTATATGTGCCTAAAGCCTCATTATATTTTTTATTTTTTAATTGATAATTTGCTTTTTCACTCATTAAATAATACTTATAAGCTTTATTTTTTTCTAACGCAATCAAATTATCGAATTCACTAATTGTTTGATCATATGGTAAATAATATGATTTTACACCAACAATATCTGGATTAAATTCTTCAGAAAAACTATACTTATTAGCTTTTTCATAATCTGCTACTGCTTCTTTGTACTGTTTCAAATTAAATTTAGCATATGCTCTTTGAGCATATACTTCAGGAGCAACAGGCATAAAAGTTAAATAAGTATTAGAAAGTTTCAATACAGACTTAAACTTGTCATTATTATTCAAAGAATTAATAACTAATGGAGTTAAAATATAAGAGAAAAATATTAATATCATTACAGCAAAAACATATACACTTTTTCTTGGTGTTTTAATATATTCTTGAAACGCTTTCTCTTCAATATATTGAACTTTAGGTTGAAATTTCATTTTTTGAAAAGTTCCGACATATCTAGCCAAATAATTTTCATACAAAGAATTAACAACCACATATGTTAAATACAATGCAACTAAAGGAATTAATGAAAGAAGCATCACAACTACAAAAAATGGTAAATTCATAAATTCCAAATAATATGGAAATATCACAAGATAAACATACAAAATTATTTCAATTGCAACAGTCCAATTCAATAAAGTTGTAAATTTTCTATATACCTTGTTTACCTCTTTTAATTTTTCATCAGGCAAACTAACAGCATATCGATACCCGTTATTTCTCATAATACCAGCAAGTACTGTATTGTTATTTACTTTATAATAAGTACAAAATTGAGATTTCAAAAATAATTGTTTTCTATATTCATTAATATCCATATATTTATAATAACATTTTTCCCGTGCAATTGCAATTCAATTTACAAAAAATTTTAAAGTGCTATACTTTTGATGTTGTAGATTGATAATCAAAAATATCAGGACGTGGCACTCTGCCGAACAAACAATTGAGTATCGTTTGTGAGATGGAATTGGTAGCGTAGCTACCAAGCGTAAATAATCGTCCTAAAATAATAATATCGGGACGTGGCGCAGCTTGGTAGCGTGCTACCTTGGGGTGGTAGAGGTCGCAGGTTCAAATCCTGTCGTTCCGATTTTTATAATTAATAGCAAATTTTAATCGGGATGTAGCGCAGTCTGGTAGCGCACCGTGTTCGGGACGCGGGGGGCGCAAGTTCGAATCTTGTCATCCCGATTTTATTTATTCAAAGCTAAATTAATATCTTGACGTTTTATAATTCCTTTAAGTTCATTGCTATTATCAGTCACAACCAATATTTCTATATTATTTGAATGTAATCGATAATAAGCAATATATAAATTTTCCCAAACACCTATTGTAACAGGAGAAGGATTCATTATTTTATTAAGCTCTATTTTATTATTAATACCTTGAAATAAAGCATCCTCAATATCAGATTTTGAAATCACACCGACCAATTTTTGCTTTTCATTCAAGACTGGATAATAAGAGTATCCATAGATTTTTATATAATAACCAGCATCCTCAATTGTCTGATTAACATACAAAGATTTAACATCTGTATTCATATAATCTTTCACTAGAAAGCCACTTAACAATTTTGCTTCTTTTGATTTTACTTGATTGACAATTAATTCTGCATATATTGGTTTATGATTTAATTTTTCCGCAATCAAATCCGCAATTGCAGCACTAAGCATTATAGGTAAAATATGTGAATACCCTGAAGTCATTTCAAAAACCATAACAACAGCTGTAATAGGCGTTCTTGCAACCGCCGACAAAAAAGCACCCATTCCAATCATCGAGATTAAAACCGGATCTACATTAAAACCTAAATTATTAAAAATAAATGCAACAATATACCCTAAAAAAGCTCCTAGCATTAACATTGGTAAAAATATTCCACCAGCAGCTCCTGAGCCAAAACAAAAAGGTGTTAATAAAAATTTAACAATAAAAATAACAATAACCAAAGATAAAGATATTTTATTAGCTAATAATAAATCTACAGATAAATTTCCTGAACCTAAAACATAAGGCAAGAAAACACCTATAACACCAACAACAAAACCTGCAATAGCTGGTTTTATCCAATTTGGAATTTTATTCATTTCTGCAAATAAAACATTGTTTTTATATATCACTCTTGCAAAAAGAACTCCCAAAAATCCAGAAACTACTCCGAGAATTATACAAATAAAAACCCCATCAACAGTAAAATGCTGAGTAATTTGAGGAATTACAAATGATGGATTATTTCCTAAAAAATACCTTGCAATAGATGAAGCCGTAACAGTAGCGACTAAAACAGGGAAAAGCAAAGATGAAGAAAATTTGTTAACTAATTCTTCTAAAACAAAAATAGTACCTGCAATTGGAGCATTAAAAGTTGCGCCAATTGCAGCTCCTGCCCCTGCGGCAATTAGCTTTCCTTGATTAGCACCTTTCATTTTAAAAAATTTTGCGACCAAAGCACCTGCACCTGCTCCTAATTGAACACTTGGTCCTTCTCGACCAAGGGAAAGTCCCGTTCCAATACCAGCTACACCTGCTATAAATTTCACAATTATACTTCTGATTCTTGTAATATTACCCATTCTTGCTAAAACCATCTTTACAAAAGGAATACCACTCCCTCGAGTTTCAGGAGCAAATTTAAAAACAAGAATCCCTGAAATTAATCCTCCTATTGTTGTTATAATAGGAAAAATTAATAACTTATGCATAATATCAAATTGAGATAAAAAATTTTGAATTATATTAAATAACTTATTTATAGATACTTTAAATAAAACAACCAATACACCTGAAATTAAACCAACTAAAATTGCTTGTAATATAATTTTACTCCTCGCAATTCCCTCAAAAAAATGTTCAGTTTGCTTAAATATTTTTCGTCCCAATTTCATAAATTAAATATATAACACAAAAATTTTATAGCAAATATTTTGCTTCAAGAGTTTTACAAAAAATATGCAAACAATACTCCCATTAAACATTTATCAAAATACAAATAAAAAAATATCTTTTGGAAACAAAAACTCTTACGAGTTAAATACTTTAAAAACAACATTAAATAAAATTAAATCTAATAATTCCAACATCGATGTTTTTATAAAAGCTGTATCGAGTAGTGAAAAACTTGCAAATACAAAAATAAAAAAATTTATTATGCAAGGTTCAAGAGCTATTGTTTTTGAAACAGATGATAACAGAATTTTAAAATTAACAATCGGCAATCATTTCCCATTAAATCGCCCTGTTGAAGATTTTGATGTCCCAATTTATGAAAAAGGAAAAATCGGTAAAATACATTATTATCTGGAAGAGAAATTATATCAACATGGGCTTTCAGAACCTTTTGTTGATACTATAAAAGAAAGAATAAAAAATAAAGGTTATAGAACATTTGATATATTTGACGGGGATATTAATCAAATAGGAATTTCTAAAGACGGAAAATTATATCTTCTTGACCCAGAATGTGCAAAATACAAAACAATATTTCATGCAATTTTTAATAAGGCTAAAAAGTTTATTTTAAAGAATACTTAAAACAACTTTTTTAGTACATCAATCCTATGATTTTTTATCCAAAATGTTTGAAATTTTGAATAAAAAGTTGTATAATTTTCAGGTAACGTTATTTGAAAGAGGTTTTATATGAAATTACACATGCAGATCCTCATTGCATTGGGTCTTGGAATTAAAAGAAACTGGCACATTTTCTTTGGAATTATTCTAGGTATTATCGTAGGAATATTTTTACATAGCCACGAATATCCGCTTGTGTCAACTGTATTAACATTTATCGGACAAGTATTTATAAGATTAATCCAAATGGTAGTAATACCACTTGTTGTGTCAGCTATTATTATAGGAATTACAAGTGTAGGAGATAATAAACAATTAGGAAAATTTGGGACTAAAATGATTGTTTATTATGGAATAATCACGTCTATTGCAGTAGCAATAGGTGCAGCTCTTGCTCTGATATTCAAACCTGGAATTGGGGCTGCTCATTACATTGCAGAAAATGCAGCAAGTGAGGTACAAGCATCTGTTGCGACTGCTATGGCTCAACAACAGGGGAATATTTTGAATATATTTTTAGGATTTATTCCTAACAATCCAATTCATTCTTTTGCAGCAGGTGATATGGTTCCAATCATTGTATTTGTTTTAATTTTTGCAGTAGCTTTAGCAAAAGTTGGCGATGTAAACAGACCTATTGTATCATTCTTTGAATCTGTATTTGCAGCTACAATGAAAATTACCGATTGGATTATGTACTTTGCAGCACCTGGTGTATTTGCATTAACTACAAGCGCTGTATCTAGTTTTGGTATTGATATTTTCACAAGTATTTCTAAATACTTACTTGTTTTATTTATCGGATTTATGTTGCAACTTTGTGTTGTATACCCACTATTCTTAAGATTCTTCTCAAAAGTAAATATCGTTATGTTATACTCAGCAGTTGCAGAAGCTATGATGGTAGCATTTGGGACAGCAAGTTCTTCTGCTACATTACCATTAACAATTGCTTGTTGCGAAAAACGAGGAATTTCTCATAAAATTGCAAGTTTTGTATTACCGCTTGGTGCTACATTAAATATGGACGGTACAGCATTGTTACAAACAGTTGCAGTAATCTTCTTAGCTCAAGCTTACGGTGTTGCACTAACTCCATTTTTAATCATTGAAATTGCTGTATTAGCAATTATCGCATCTTCTACTTGCGCAGGAATTCCTGGTGCCGGATTAATTACAATTGCATTAATTCTAAACGGAATGGGATTAAGTCCAGAACAATTAGTTGCAGGTTTTGCATTCCTATTCACAATTGAAAGAGTTACAGATATGATGAGAACTCTTGTAAATGTAACTTCAGATGCTGTTGTTGTAGCCGCTATCGCAGATAACGAAAATGAAATCAATTATGATTTATTAAACAATCCTGCAGCTTATGAAGATATCGCATAAAAGATACAAATAAATATATAAAATTCTCAGATTTACAAACCCTAACTTTTTTGTTAGGGTTTTGTTATGAATAAAACAGATGAAATTGCATCAATTCATTTAGGGAAAAAAGTTTCAGGCAGCGAAAAATATGATCCGAACTTAATAGTTGCAATCCCTAGAATTGAAAACCGCAGACAATACAATATTGAAAACAATAATTTACCTTTTAAAGGTTTTGACATATGGCACGCATATGAATTTTCATCAATGACAAAAAATGGAATTCCTGTCACAAGATTAATGAAAATGAAATATAACTGTGACAGCGAATTTCTTGTGGAATCAAAATCTTTAAAATTATATCTAAACTCTTTTAATATGACTAGATTTGGAAATTCTATCAGAGAATGTCTTGAAATTTGCAAAAATACTATTGAAAAAGATTTAAGTGAAAAATTAAAAACAGACGTAAAAATCAATTTCTTTGAAAATAATACAGAAAGAGAAAATATATTCAACAACTTTGAAAATATAATGAACTTTGTAGATGAAAGTTCTTTAAAAATAGATAAATTTAAAGAAGCTCCAGAAGAATTAAAAACAGAAAAGAATAATGAAATAAAAACTCATTATCTTTTATTTGATAGTCTTCGTTCAAACTGCAGAGTAACACACCAGCCTGATTTTGGAGATTTATTCATATACTATAAATCTAGGACTCATATTTTGGAAAATAGTATAGTGCAATATCTCACATCATTCCGTTCAGAATACCATTTCCACGAGGAATGCTGCGAAATGATTTATAAAAGATTAATTGATTTACTTGATAAGAATGATGAATTATTTCTCTGCGCACTATACACACGCAGAGGTGGAATTGACATATCTCCTGTAAGATCAAATTGTGACACAATTACAGATGCACTAAAACTTATTGATTTAAAAAAGTTTGCAAGAGGTTGCATAAAACAATAATGAATAATAAAAAATTCGGAAATGCTGGAGAAGATCTTGCATGCCGGTATTTAGAAAGAAACGGATATACGATTTTAGAACGAAACAAACATTATGCAAAGTTTTGTGAAATAGATATTATTGCAAAACTCAAAAACACAACTGTATTTGTAGAAGTAAAAACCAGAAAAACTAATAATTTCGGCAGCCCACTTGAAGCAATTACAAAGTCAAAATATGAAAATATAAAAAAGGGAGTACAATTTTATCTTTCAGAGCACAAGATTAAAGATTACAGAATAGATGTAATAGGTATTACAATAACTCCAGAAATCAAAATAGAACACTTGAAAAATATATCTATATAACTTTTCCAGCCTCTATTTTATAAATTTTAACATCTTTCAAAAATTCATCTTCAAAAAGGATTGTATCAACTGATGTAATAATCGTTTGCGTATTTTCATTAATTGATTTTAAAAGATAATTTTGCCTGATATCATCGAGTTCTGCTAACACATCATCGAGTAACAACACAGGCTCATCTCCTGTCTTTGAGGTTATTATATCCAGTTCCGAGAGTTTTAAAGCTAACACAATTGTTCTTTGCTGACCTTGAGATGCAAATTTTGTCGCTTCTGAATCATTTATATAAAAAATAATATCATCTCTGTGTGGACCAACACATGCTTGTCCTCGCCTCATTTCCTCTATTCTTCTTTCATCAAGGGAATTCTTAAAAGAACTGGCAATATCTTCCAACTCAAATTCGCCATTCAAAAAAGAACAATCATATTCTATTTTTAAATTTTCCGTTTCGCTAATTATCCTATGCTTTTCTTTTGCAATTTTCTCTATTTCTTTCAAAAACTTTTTACGCAAATAAATAATATTACTACCTGTAATTACAAGCTGTTCATTATAAACATCTAACAATGTATCATTTGTATTACCTGTTTTTAAATAATCCTTTAACAAATTATTTTTTTGAATACGAATTTTATCATACTTTGAAAGTCTTTCATCATAAGCAGGATAAATTTGTGAAATAGCTCTATCTAACCAATCTCTTCTATCAGAAGGATTACCTCTTAATAACAAAAGATCAGCAGTTGAAAACAAAACTGTTTTTAAAACTGATTTAAAATTTTTAGGAGTAGTTTTTACTTTATTCAAAGCAATCTCTCGTTTTTTTTCTGTTGAATAAGAAAAATCTAACTCCACATCAGTATCAGCTTTTATCATATTACAATTAATTTCAGCCTTTTCTGCTCCGAAATTAATAAGTTCAAGATTATTAGAAGATCTTGGAGATTTCAAAGTTGACAAAAAATAAATACTCTCTAAGATATTTGTCTTTCCTTGAGCATTTTTCCCGATAATAAGAATTTTATTACCTGCCAAATCAAGGCATAAATCCTTGCAGTTTCTATAATTAGTAAGCTTTAAATCCCTCAATCTCATAAAAAAATTATACCCCAAATATATGATTTCTTAATTATTTATAGACTATTGTTAAAATTTTTTATATAATAACTCTATAAAAGCAAGAATAAGGGAAGTACTATGTTACCGATTATATCAGAAGAGAATGCAGCTGTAGCCTTTAATGAAATCTTTAAAGATATGCCAGCTTGGCGTAAAAAAATGATTCATTACATCAAGGATGAAAATCCTGAAATAAATACAGCAATAATAGAAGCTGCAAACCAAACTGATTTAGATCCAAAAGCAGTAGCACTAGGTGCATATATGACATACACACTTATAGAACTTGCTATGAAAGACAATGATGCATTAATGAATTTCCAGGAAGGATAAAATTTATGTTAATTGAAGAACTATTAGAAAAACTTGTTGCTGACGGCGGTTCTGACTTACATATCTCAGCTAACTTACCACCTGCAGCCCGTATTGATGGTAAATTACAAAGATATGACTATCCGCCTTTAAGTCCGGATGACGTCGAAACTCTTTTATTTCCAATGTTGTCAAACGAACAAAGAAGAACTCTTGAACAAAATTGGGAACTTGACTTTTCATATGGTATTGAAGGTTTAAGCCGTTTCAGGGTAAACTTTTACAAAGATAAAGGAAACTATGCAGCAGCATTCAGAACAATTACATCTGTAGTTCCTTCATTTGATAAACTTGGACTACCTGAAATTGTAAGAAAAACAGCTGACAAACCAAGAGGTTTAATTTTGGTAACAGGACCTACAGGTTCAGGTAAATCAACAACACTTGCTGCGATGATTGACTATATCAATTCAAACAGAGCAGAACACATTTTAACAATTGAAGACCCGATAGAATTCGTCCACACATCAAAACAAAGTATTATTCACCAACGTGAATTAGGTATGGATACAAGATCTTTCGCAAACGCTCTTAAATCAGCACTTCGTGAAGACCCTGATATCATTCTGGTAGGTGAGATGCGTGACCACGAAACAATTGCATTAGCTCTAACTGCAGCAGAAACAGGTCACTTGGTATTTGGAACATTACACACATCTTCTGCAGCTCAAACAATTGACCGTATCATCGACGTATTCCCTGAAGGGCAACAACAACAAATCCGTGTACAACTTGCAAACTCTCTTGTTGCAGTATTTTCACAAACTCTATTACAAAAAGTTCAACCGGATGGAACTAAAAAGGGGCGTGTAATGGCGCAAGAAATTATGCTTGTAACACCAGCTATTGCGAACCTTATTAGAGAAGCTAAAGCCGCTCAGATTTATTCTACTATACAGATGAACCAAGCTATGGGTATGCAAACACTTGAAATGGCATTAGCTAACTTATATAAACAAAAATTAATTACAATTGAAGATGCATTATCAAGATCATCTAGACCTGATGAATTAAAACGTTTAATGCAATAATTTATATATTTAATTTAATAATAAAAAAGACCTTCTTTTATAGAGGTCTTTTTTGTTTGTATAGATATATGTTTGTGTTAATATTTAATTATATGAACTTTATAATTAAAAAGGAAGTATAAAATGGCACAACAAACACATGAACCAAGTTCTACAAAAGAACAAATAAGACAAACAAGAATTCAAAAACTTGCAGATTTAGCAGACAAAGGAGTGAATCCATATCCATACTCTTTTGACAAAGATGCGGACGCTGCTTTTTTACAAGACAAATACAAAGATTTAGAAGCTGGAGTAGAAACAGAAGATAAATATTCTGTAGCAGGACGTGTTATGGCAATACGTAATACCGGAATGTTTATTGATTTAATGGATGCTTCTGGTAAAATCCAAATTTTCTCTCACAAAGAAAATTTATCTGAAGATCAAATGAAAATCTTAAAACTTATTGATATAGGTGACATCGTTGGTTTTACAGGCACAATAAGAAGAACTCCAAGAGGAGAATTATCTATTAAATCAACTTCTTTGAAATTATTATCTAAAGCATTATTACCTTTACCTAACAAACAAATCAGCAAAGAAAAAATGGAAGAATTAACACATTACCATGGACTTACTGATGTAGAGTTAAAATATCGCCAAAGATATGTTGATTTAATAGTAAACGAACAAAGTCGTGATACTTTTAGAAAAAGAAGTTTAATTATTCAAAAAATTCGAGAATATCTTGCAAAAGAAGGATATATTGAAGTAGAAACTCCTATTTTACAAACAATGGCATCTGGAGCAAATGCAAGACCTTTCAATACACATCATAATGCATTAGAAATGGACTTAACTCTAAGAATTGCTCTTGAATTATACCTAAAAAGATTAATCGTCGGCGGTATTTCTGAAAAAGTATTTGAAATTGGAAAATGCTTTAGAAACGAAGGTATTGACACTCGTCATAACCCAGAATTTACAATGATTGAATTATACCAAGCATACGCTGACTATAACGATATGATGACTTTAACTGAAAATATGGTCGCATATGTTGCTCAGGAAGTTCTTGGTACAATGAAAATAAAATATGGTGAACACGAAATCGACTTAACACCTCCATGGGATAGAAAAACAATGCTTGGTTCAATCAAAGAAGCTACAGGCATTGATTTTATGGAAATCTACAGTGCGAAACAAGCAATCGAAACTGCTAGAAGTCTAAATGTTACAGTAGATGATTCTATGAATTGGGGGCAAGTTGTAGAAGCAGTATTTGAAGAAAAAATCGAACCTTCTTTAATTCAACCTTGCCACATCATTGATTACCCAAGAGAAATTTCACCACTTGCAAAAGTACACAGAGATAACGATCGTTTAACAGAACGTTTTGAAACAAGAGTTAACGGTTGGGAAATTGCAAATGCATTCTCTGAACTTACTGATCCTATCGATCAAAGAATGAGATTTGAAGCTCAAGCCCAAGCAAAAGCAGCTGGTGATGAAGAAGCTATGGAAATAGATGAAGACTTCATTAATGCTCTTGAATACGGCATGCCTCCAACAGGCGGTATGGGAATGGGTATTGACAGATTAGTAATGTTGCTTACTGATTCTCCATCTATCAGAGATGTAATTGCTTTCCCTACAATGAGAGCTAAAGATTAATTTATTATTTATAAATAATATCAAATAAAAAAAAAGAAAAGACCGATTGCACATCGGTCTTTTTTATGAAAGATGAAAGGAGCTGAAACTTAGTAATAGGTTATCTTCCAACCATCATTAATAACTCTTGCAGTACAGGTCAGTCCTGAAGCTGCCTTGTTACAATTATATGTATTGTCAAAACCACTAGGAACAATCTCTCTATCA
>UMLR01040722.1_pt1 | contig 17980 bp, 9 predicted proteins | sample 1966741 | NCBI WGS metagenome assembly UMLR01 (sample SAMEA4836207, study PRJEB28245) | human gut metagenome | biome: gut microbiome; material: fecal sample | place: Denmark | collected 2008 | reverse complement strand
TATCTTTGCCGCCGGATATGACACAACTCTCACGAACGCTGACAAGAGCATGCGCTGCCATGCTGCTTACCGTGTTTATGGCTTATTATGCCATAATCTCGGTGTATGCCCACGTGCATGTGGTCAACGGCGTGATGGTGGTTCACTCACATCCCTTTAAAGACAAGCACAGCCACCCTACGGGGCAGACGCTCGTGCTGCATCACCTCACACATTTTAATTCGCTCGAAGCCGGACCTGCAGCCAAGATTGAGGCGCCCGACGTGAAACTTATTCACACATGCTACAGCGAATATGCAGTGACACACGCCACGCCCGACTACAATTCGGGCATATATCTGCGCGCGCCTCCCGTTTCTTCATTTTCATAAATCATTTTATCCTGAAATCGGCCGTTGGCATTCGGTTGGATTTTTGTTTTGCATTGGGCTGACTGACGTATGACTTTTTGCCGGCATGGTGAACTATGCCTGCTAAAAAGCAGACGGCATGACGGCAACAAGAAAGCGAAAATACGGCCGGTAAGGTTATATCCTACGGCATTAATAACTTCCAAACGGCCCGATGACCGATCAGGGTTTATCTCAACATTATTATTTATGCTGTGACGACGCAGGCATGCCGTGCCGTCATGGCCGGATATTACGCATTTTTTAAGAAATAAATGAAGAAACAAATACTATTATTTCTGGCGGGTCTGCTGTGCCCGCTGGCAGGGATGGCCCATCCCGTTGAGCCAAGTACGGTGAAAGAGGGCAACATCATAACAGGACACGTCATTGAGAAAGGAACAGAAGAAAACCTGGCCTACGCCACGGTGCTTATTGTGGAAAACGGCATGGGCACCGTTACGGGCGACGACGGCCACTTCCGCCTGAAGGATGTGCCGGCAGGCAAATACACGCTGAAAGTGCAGCTCATGGGCTACGCCGCGCAGACCAAGACGGTCGTGGTGAGCAACGAATATACCGTAGACCTGCACTTCGTAATGGAGAAAGAGGACATAATGATGGACGAGGTGGTTGTCTCGGCCAACAGGAACGAGACCAACCGCAAGGCAGCCCCCGTGGTGGTTAACGTGATGAACAGCAAGCTGTTCGAGACGGTCAACTCTACCGACCTTGCCAAGTCGCTCAGCTACCAGTCGGGACTGCGCGTGGAGAACAACTGCCAGAACTGCGGCTTTCCGCAGGTAAGGATCAACGGTCTTGAAGGTCCTTACTCGCAGCTGCTCATCAACAGTCGCCCCGTGATGAGTGCGCTGTCGGGCGTGTATGGTCTCGAACAGATACCCGTCAGCATGATCGAGCGCGTAGAGGTGGTGCGCGGCGGAGGCTCGGCGCTGTTTGGCGCCAACGCCGTGGGCGGCACCATCAACATAATAACCAAGGACCCTATAGACAACTCGTTCCAGGTAAACTCTACGATGTCGAACCTCGGCGGCAAGACATGGGAGCAGTATTTCGGCGCCAACGCATCGCTCGTGTCGAAGGACCGCACCTACGGCGTGGCATTCTATCAGGCTTACAGAAACCGCAACCCTTATGATGCCGACGGCGACGGCTTCTCCGAGCTGGGCAAGCTCAACATGAACACCTTCGGACTGAGGGGATATTACCGCCCCACGCAGTTCAGCCGCCTGAGCATCGAGTATCACACCACCAACGAATTCCGCCGCGGAGGCAATAAGTTTGACCTGCAGCCGCACGAAACCGACATAACCGAGCAGACACGCCACGTGATAAACAGCGGCGGACTGACCTACGACATATTCATGAACGAATACAAGCACAAGCTGTCGCTGTACGGCTCGGTGCAGCATACCGACCGCAACAGCTACTACGGCGCGGGCATGGACGCCAACGCATACGGCACCACTGACGACCTTACGGCCGTGGGCGGAGCCATGTACTCGGGCAACTTCGACCGTCTGCTGTTTTCGCCTGCCACGCTGACGGGAGGCTTTGAATATCAGTTTAACGGACTTCACGACGTGATGACTGGCTACGGCCGCGACCTGAAACAGTATGTGAGGATTGCCGGGGCGTACCTGCAGAACGAATGGAAGATGAGATATCTGACGCTGCTTGCCGGATTCAGGCTCGACAAGCACAACCTTGTGGAGAACGTGATATTCAGTCCGCGCGTCAACCTGCTGTGGAAACCCACCGACAGACTGCAGGGACGGCTCACATGGTCTACCGGATTCAGGGCGCCGCAGGCTTACGACGAAGACCTGCACGTGGCTGCCGTGGGCGGCGAGGCGATGATGATAAAGCTGGCAGACGGACTGAAGCCCGAACGTTCAAACAGCTTCAGCGGCTCGGTCGACTGGGCTTTCAGCCTGGGACACTTCAGCTCTAACCTGCTCATAGAGGGCTTCTACACCATGCTCAACGACGTGTTCTATCTCGAAGAGACAGGATTCGACGAGACCACGGGCACCAAGATACAGGAGCGCCGCAACGGCCACGGGGCAAGAGTCTACGGAGCCAACATCGACTATAAGATAGCTCACGGCAAGGAGGCGCAGCTACAGCTGGGCTTCACCGTGCAGCAGAGCCGCTACACCGAGGCGCTGGCATGGAGCAGCGACCCCGACGTAGCGCCAACAAAGCGCATGACGCGCACGCCCGACTGCTACGGTTACTTCACGTTTACGTCGGCTCCGCTCAAGAACTTCGACTTCTCTGTGTCGGGTGTCTACACGGGCAGCATGCTCGTGCCCCACTTCGCGGGATACATAGAGAAAGACAGAATGGAGAAGACGCCCGACTTCATGGACCTGAACCTGAAGCTCAACTACACCTTCGTGCTGAACGACCATCTGAAACTGCAGTTCAACGGCGGCGTGAACAACATATTCAACGCCTTTCAGAAGGACCTTGACAAGGGTGCCGACCGCGACTCGAAATATTTCTATGGCCCCACTCAGCCGCGCACGCTGTTCATAGGCGTCAAGATATTCAACTGACACTAACGGCCGCAATTATCGGCCGCAACCATGCCCTGCCCCGCTACACACTGCATCTGCCGCAACAGCCATGCGGCAATGGTGCATGTGCAGCGGGGCATTTCGTCTGCACAAGCCAGACTGATGACAGCGAAACGGAACAGAAACGTCAGCTCCACAAAAGAAAAGTCTTTACATTTTTCATGTACAGAGTTTTCTTTAAAATAGAAAACGGACTTATAACGGATGTTAAAGAAACAGACAATCAAGCTTTCAGGATTTAACTTTGGTTTACAGTTAACACCGTCTGACACCCCCAGACCAATGGTTTTTATGCCCTTAATCAGGCTTTTTAGAGACACAAGTCTATGACTTACGAGGCAAAAACCTATTGTTTTTCACCCGTAAGTGGCCGAGTTATATTTTTTAACATTCACGCCCCGACATCTCTTTCGGCATAAATCACGCTATATCAGTCACTTAACAAAACCACGAAATTTCAGCGTTTTTCCGTCCGAAAGCCGTGTCTGCGCTGACGGAGGCCATTCTGAGAGCGTCAAAATCAAAAAGTTTTCTGCCTGCCAAGTTCTCAACAGGCAATAAACGTGCCCAAGATCATCATCCCATCGGTACATGCCATTAAAAAAAGAAAACGACGTAAAACAATTAAAAGACAAGAAACAAAAAAACAAATTATAACATACTACATAATTAAAATACGCATAATAATATAAAATTCTATAACTATTGGCTAAAGTTTTATCATTATTCAAGCCAATACACCATTTTGTATAATTTAACAAAAAAACATATATCGTAACTATAAAACGCCTAATTTTGTATATAAATTAACATTAACACCAAACAACACGAATGAAAACAATGAAACAACATATTAAACCTTAAATATTCTATATATCACTCGAAAAATGCAAAACCGTATACAACAATTAGACTATTTGAAAAGCATATTCATAATATTAATGCTTCTGATGCACCTGGTGTATTTCGAGGAGAAATTTCCTTATGCCAAAGCTGTCATCCTGACATTTGTAATGCCTGTATTCTTGCTTATTTCCGGATACTTGGCCAATATGAACAAGCCCTTGACCAAACTGGCAAGACATATAAAATGGCTCGCCGTTCCTTACGCAATAATGGAATCAGGCTATATTATAATGGCATCAATACTTCCCATACGTGAACATATAAGCCAACTCACACCCAGCATTTTTGCCGAAAAGCTGCTACTGCATCCTCTCGGTCCGTATTGGTATCTGCATACCTTAATTATCTGTTATATCGCATATTACGCCGTTAACACATTAAAGCAAAGAATTAACACGGTGTCGCTGCTGATTGTTCTCGGAATAAGTTTTTGGCTGTTGTCTGATATACTGCATATAATGGCAATGGAAAATGCTATATACTTTCTTGCCGGTGCGGCAATAAGGCAAAGCGGCATAATGTTCACTTCTTTTTTCCGGCCGTCTGTATTGGCAGTAATACCGTTTCTGCTGCTGTGCGCTACCCCTGACAATCTGTATAAATACACATTAAAAGGCGTGGCCATGACATATCTCATAATATGCCTTTCGCTATCAGCATATGGACATCTGCCTGACAAAATAAAAACACTTAGCCACTTCATTGGTCAAAATACATTATCCATATTATTATTTTCACCAATGTTCACGATTCTTACAAAACCTCTTGTAAAGATATTCAAATTCGATCCGACAGGCATTTTGTTTTTTATCATAGCCGTAGCAATCATTATTGCAGGTAGTCTGGCCGTGTCACTGGCTATGGACAGAATGCATGTGTCACAATGGTTTTGCGGAAAGAACAACCTGCTTTGCATCGACAGTTTGAATAGAGCAAAAACAGTCCATAACAAGATGTAGGATATAACTCATCAAAAGAGCTTCTGTGAGAAGAAACTCAAAGATTCCCTACGGATACCTATACGCTGCCTGCAACTGATGCTGAATGCCAGCATGCCGCGGGCATGACCGCAGACGTAAGCCGAAATGACAAAAGGCAGACGGAGCCGTGGGGCCGCTGCAGAACGGGCAAACAGAACCGGCACGACAAGACTGAAAAACAATAGCCACAGGATATACGCCGCTCACCAATAATCTGACACACAGACATTTTCATCACTTAATTCTTGCACAGATGTTTTTTTGTTATTATCTTTGCAAGACAAGTTTATACGAGCTATATACGGCAGTCTGACGCCATTGGACACGGATGCCTGCATCACGGCGCCGGCTGACTATCACCTTACATTTTGTTAATCTCTAAACAACTTACAGAATCAAAAAAATTAACACCATATAAAGATGAAATCCCTGTTGCGCCTTATATTGCTGATAACGTTATTACCCGCTGTCGCCGCGGCCCAGCCCGACATGATAGTGGAGCACTACACCAAGGAGAGCGGACTGCCAAGCAACACAGTGTACTGCGCGCAGAAAGACGGCGACGGCTTTGTGTGGTTCGGCACATGGCACGGCCTGTGCTCGTTCGACGGCACTACGTTCACGCCCTTCATAACACGCACCAACCACAGGTCGGACATGCCGCCGCGCAAGGTGCGCAACATCATAGGCGACAAGAACGGATATCTGTGGATACGCAACACGGACAACCATCTGTATATGTTCAACAAGTATGACGAAACCTACCACGACATATACAACGAACTGAAAAAGCAGTCGCGCAACGTGCAGGTGATAAAGATACAGGCCATGGACAACGGCCACATAATGCTGCTGACGCGCAACAAGGACGTGTTTGAGGCATACGTCAACGAGGAGAAGAAGATTGAGGTGAGAAAGATATTCGACTCGCGGCGCCACATCGACCCTGCCACAATGAAACTGAAGACCAACATCCTGGGCGAAAACAGCCGCTATGTCTACTGGATAAGCAGGAGTCTGGTGCTCAACATCGTTACGAAGAAAAACAGCGCCCCGCTGCTGGGCAGGATAAAGGACAGAGACATAACATGCTTCAAGAAAAAAAAGCAGTATCTGTGCATCGGAACAGCACGCGGCATCCTGTATATCATCAACACCGCCAACGGTCACACCGACCAATATGCCTTCAAGGGGATGCAGTCGGCCGTGTCGAGCATAAACATCATCGACGGCAAGGTGTACTTCACCACGAAAGACGGGCTATACTCCTTTGCCAAAGGCTCGGCACCGAGGCTCATAACATCGCAGGCATCGGGCATCACGCAGTCGTTCACCGACAAATATAACAAGCTGTGGCTGTGCTCCGGCAGGGGCCTGCTTATATGCCACGACCCCAAGACAGCCACGTCGCAGACGTTCACCATGCCCACAGACAGCCTGTTTGCCGAGATGAAGTTCAGAGACACTGGCGCCAACGGCCTGTTCATACTGATGCGCAACGGCGAGGTGTGGCGCTACAACCATCAGACAAGGATGGTGCAGAACATCAACCGGCAGAAAGACTTCAGCAACTACACGTCGGAGCCTCACTTCTTTGACATAGACATCGACGCAAACGGCATCCTGTGGCTGTCGTCCACCAGCAGCGGTGTCTACAAGGTGTGCTTCCCGCGATACAACTTCAGGTTTATGTTCCCGCAGATGCTCATAACCGACAACGACAGCGACAACAACGGCATACGTGCCGTATATCAGGCACGCAACGGCGACCTCTGGATAGGCACGCGCAAGGGCGAGCTGTTCTGCATGGACCTGAAGACCAGGAACATAAAGCGAAAGTTCAGCAGCAACGAGATAGGCCCAGTATACCACATAATGGAAGACAAAAAGGGTAACTACTGGTTCTCTACAAAGGGTGCCGGACTGATAAAGGCCACGCCCGACGCCATGGCGCCGCAGGGACTGCGCATAACACGGTATACCAACAAGCGGGGCGACCGCAACTCGCTGAGCAGCAACCGCGTGTATTACACCTATCAGGACAGCCGCGGGCGCATATGGGTGTGCACCTTCTACGGCGGACTGAACCTCATAGAGGAACGCGGCGGCAGAATAATATTCAGAAACAAGCGCAACGGGTTCAGGCAGTATCCGCGCTACGAGCTATACACCGACGTGCGCTCCATAACAGAAGACCGCAACGGACGCATGTGGGTGGGCACAACGGACGGACTGATGTCGTTCGACGGAAAGTTCAGCAAGCCGTCTGACATAAAGTTTGAGACCTACCGCGAAAGCCACAAGTCGGGAATAACCGACAACGACATCTTCACGATGTATAAAGACCACAAGGGATATATCTGGATGGGCATATTCGGCAGCGGCCTCAACAAGATAGAATATTACGACGAGAAGAACCGCCAGCCTGTGCTGAAGACATACATGATAAACGAGAAGCAGGGCGGCGACGTCATATCGTCTATCGTCGAAGACAAGAGCCACTGCCTGTGGATATGCACCGAGAACGGACTGGCAAGCATGAAGCAGGGCTCGTCTTACCTAAAGAGCTACGACAGGTTTGCGGGCTTCCCCGAGGTGAACATCGAGGACAACACGTCGATATGCCTGCACAACGGCACCATTCTGATAGGCAGCCGCCAGGGCCTGCTGTCGTTCGACCCTGAGGCAGTAAGAAACGACAACGACGCCCGATACCACACCTTCATAACCAACTTCAAGGTGGTCAACCGCGAGCTGTGGGACTTCAATCCGCCGATATTCGAAGGCTCGCTGAAGTATGCCGACAAGATTGTGCTCGACCACGACCAGTCGACATTCACAATTGAGTTCTCTGCCCCCTACTACGCCGACAACAGCCTTATACCCTACACCTACATACTCGACGGATACGAAGACGAGTGGCACAACAGCGGCACCAACCGCATAGCCTCGTATGCCAACGTGCCGCCGGGCCACTATAAGTTCAGGGTTAAGGTCAACGACAACAACTCGCCCGAACGCGTCATCGAGATAATCATCAGTCCGCCGTGGTGGGCCACATGGTGGGCTTACACCATATACACCCTGCTGGCGTTGCTGGCTCTCTACGGTGCGCTGCGTCTCGTGATGTACATGATAAAGATGCGCAACGAGGTGTATATCAACGACCGCCTGGCCGAACTGAAGATACGCTTCTTCACCAACGTCAGCCATGAGCTGCGCACGCCGCTGTCGCTCATAAAGGGCCCGATAGAGGAACTGAAGAACACCGAGAAGCTGAGCCCTACGGGCAAGGAGTATATAAGCCTCATCGACCGCAACGCGCGCAAGATGCTGCAGCTGGTAAACCAGATACTCGACTTCCGCAAGATTCAGAACGGCAAGATGAAGATGCACGTGTCGTATGTCGACCTCAACAGCATGATAGAGCAGCTCATGCAGGAGTTCAGGATGCATGCAGAAGAGCGCGACATAGCCTTCGTGTTCGACAAGGCTGAAGAACACGTTACGGCATGGTGCGACGCCGAAAAGATAGCCATAGTGCTCAACAACCTGCTGAGCAACGCCTTCAAGTACACCGGCGAGGGAGGCAAGATATGCATAGCGCTCGAGCACGACTACGACAGGCACATGTGTACGATAAGGGTTGAAGACGACGGAGTGGGCATACCCAAGTCGCAGCTCGAGGTGATATTCGAGCGCTTCTCGCAGGCAAGCAACAAGACGTCTGACGACAACGCCTACGCCGGCACGGGCATCGGCCTTTCGCTGTCGAGAGAGTATGTCAACATGCACCACGGACGCATATGGGCCGAAAACATCGACGGCGGCAAGGGCGTGGTGTTCTCTGTTGAACTGCCTACTGGCCGCGAACACTTCGACGAGAAAGACATCGAAGTCTACTTCGACGACAATACGGCTGGCAGCAAGACAGCTGACGAGGCCGAAGCAGAACAGGACACGCAGGAGCAGAAAGCGGAAGAACCGCAGGACGATCTGCCTACGATAATGCTCATAGAGGACAACATCGACATGTGCCGCATGCTGCAGCTGCAGCTGCGAAGCAACAAATACAACGTATTTACGGCGCACGACGGCGAGGAAGGACTGAAGAAGATTTATCAGCACCACCCCGACATAATAATAACCGACCTCATGATGCCGGGCATGGACGGCATGGAGCTGCTGCGCAACGTAAGACAAGACTTCAACATCAGTCACATACCCGTCATCGTGCTCACGGCAAAGAACACCGAGGAAGACAAGCTGACATCTATAAAGAGCGGAGCCAACGCCTTTATAACAAAGCCCTTCAGCAGCAGTCACCTCATGGCCAGAATAAACCAGCTGCTCGAGGAGCAGCGCATCTTCCAGCGCAAGATGGTGGTGCAGACCACCGTGGAGAGCACGGCCGAGGCTGCCAACGACTCTTACGAACAGCACCTCGTGAAGAAGGACATCGAGTTTGTACACAAGATTCATGAGATTATTGAGGAGAACCTCAACTCTAACGACTTCAACATCGACACCATAGCCGGCACGATAGGTCTTAGCCGCTCTGCATTCTTCAAGAAACTGAAGAGCCTGACGGGCTTTGCCCCGGTAGACCTCGTAAAGGAGATAAGGCTGACCAAGGCTGCGCGCCTCATAGAGACAACAGACGACAGCATAACAGAGATAGCCTACTCAGTAGGTTTCCGCGACGCCGGCTACTTCGGCAAGTGTTTCCGCAAGAAATATGACATGACGCCAAAGGAATACAGAGCCGAAAAGCGTCAGGCGCAGCAGCAATAGCATAGCCGGAACTACGGCACGAAATAAAGCTATGACACGAAATAAGACTTAAAAGCAAGCTAAGGAATTGCACTAAACAGCACTCTGCATCAGCCTGCCTTCCGTCCCATTCGTTTATATTAACCGGAATGGACGGAAGGCACGTTGATTATATATAAACAGACAGCACGACAAAACTAGCTTTCTTTCCAATATTGCAATAACATCGCTACGACAGCAAATCCTCTATGATAAAAGTACATTTTTTGCTTTAAAAGAATAAAATTACAGTTTATTTTCATATATTTGGAGTGCCGTACAACGGAACGGACAATGACGACTATGTGGACGGTGAAGGCTTCTGCTGTGACGACGGCACGATGGAAGCTGCTATGGCTCAGGCCAACGCACCGGAGGACAACTTCCAAGAAGGCGACGCCTACGAGAATCTGCAGTTCTACTACCATTCCGACCATCTGGGCAGCAGCAGCTACATCACCAATCTGGACGGAGAGGTAGTACAGCACATAGAGTACGTGCCGTTCGGCGAAGTGTTCATTGAAGAACGGAACAACATTTGGAATACGCCTTACCTCTTTAACGCGAAGGAGTTTGATGAGGAGACGGGACTGTATTACTATGGTGCGAGATACTATGATTCTTGGTTGAGCTTGTGGATGTCAACAGATCCATTGGAAGAAAAATATCCAAATATCAGTAGCTATTGTTATTCAAATAACAATCCTATAAAATATATCGACCCTGATGGGAATGATTGGTTTGTCAATGACCAAAATTTTTATGTTTGGTCTATGGCTAATTATGTGCCTGGATTTGATTATGCTGGTAATTTAATACCATCAGGTGTATCTCGATATCAAATCTTAGAAGAAATTAGAGGAAAATATTATCATAAGTATACAAGTAATATTTTTTCTTCTATTGGAAATTTTATTTTTGGGAAAAATAGTTTCATAGAAAAAAAGCCTATAGCCATGCAGAAGAATCATTCAATAATGAGCTGATTTATCAAGGGGCAACAATTATCCCTTTGTCTATAGTAGGAAGAAAGGGAAAGACTATTCTTGCTGCTTTTAAAGCAAGCAGTAAAAGTGTCTGGTCTTTACCGTGGCTTGAACGTGGTTTAATAATTGAGGAACAATTAGGAAAAAACTTGAAAGGAAATTTCCCGGTAATAGATAAATTCCTGAATGGTGTTGCAACGAGCATAAAAAGTATAGACCTTAATGCAAAGAGTTATCAAAATGGAAAAGTTTTATTTTCTACCTTAAAAAGGTATATCGATAAAGTAGCAAAATTCAAAGGACAACGTTGTAATGGGGTTGTCATCTCAGAAGAAGATATAACAAAAAGAACTTTGGACATAGCTATTCCAAGGGGTGCTTCTCCATCACAAGTAAAAGTTTTACAAGAAGCTACTAAATATGGAAAATCTAACGGAGTAGAAGTAAATATACAAGTTATTAAGTAAATATCAAAGAATTGTTATTTGCCATTGAGTATAAACTTATGGCAAATAACAATTTAATCAATTATAAAATTATATATGGCTATAAATAAACAAATAACAATATGTAAATCGGCAACAGAGTTTATTGTTTATCCAGAATCGAAAAATGAAATAGGATTATGGGTTGCGCATACACCTTGCTTTATTACATCGAATTGTGAAATTCATAATATTGAGAATATAATTAATGAAGCTTTACAATATAGTAATTCAGGGATACAAATTACAAATGGGATACAAAAAAATGTCCTAAAAGAATTGCACATTAAAAGTTGGAAGACATTGTATAAAATGTATAAAACAATCAGTTTATCCTTAACTGAAAATAAAATAATTATTACACCATATGTGTATACACAAAAAGGCGTATTTCCAGATACTGAAATAAAAACTTATTTCGATATTTGGGATTATAACAGTGCAATTATACAACTTCTTAAATTGTGATTCTCTATTATTCAAGTATGACGTTATGGAACGTGTTACCAGTATCACCCATGAATATATATACGCGAGTTCTGGATAAAACTCATACGAGCGGCAGCGGAAAGACGCTGAAGAGCATACAGGAAAGCGGTCCGGACGGAGCCATAACCACTACGTTCGAATACGACGGCATACAGCGGCTTGTACGCGTAACCGATGCTGACTAGTGATGCACCTGCCTCAGCATCATCTCCTAAAGGAACTTTTAAGCCATTTAATAATTGATGTTGAATATGTTAGAAAAAGAAATTAATAAAATTTTGGCGGATTGGAATCCACTATCCGTCCCCCAATATATCTCAGAATACGAATATGTCAGTTATGTACCTCATCTTAAATTATTGGGTAATAATGAGTATGAAATAAAAAAATATCTTATTAAGATAACAAAAAAAATGGGTATTACTGGAGATGATAAATTAATTGCGCACGACATCGATGGTGTTACAAAAAAAATTATAAATTTATACAAATAGAATTATTGACTTTTTCAAAAAAATAATAAATATCAATTATATATAAAGAGAGAGAGACAACCAAAAAGCTTGTATTTGATGGCTTTTCGTATGTCAATTTGCCACCTTTTGCAGCACCCAAAACTGTCTCTTAAATGTCATAAAATTTTTGACATGAAACGAACTTGCATATTACATCAACTACCCCGACCACCCGGAGAACAACGTTAAGTACTACTACGGCGGACGCAACGCCTCTCAGAACCGCATCGGCAGGCTGATGCTGCGCGAGGACGGAACAGGTGCCATAGAATACTTCTACGGCAAGATGGGCGAAGTGACCAAGACCCGACGCACGCTCGTCGTGCCCAACCAGGCCATCGCCACCTACGTGACCCAGTGGACCTACGACAGCCACAACCGACTACTGGAGATGATCTACCCGGACGAAGAGAAAGTGACCTACACGTATGACCTGGGCGGACAGCTTACGAACGTACACGGAGAAAAATCGTACGGATATGACTATGTGAACCGCATAGGATATGACAAATTCGGCCAGCGAACGTACATGAAGTACTGCAACGGAGCGGAGACATTCTACACCTACGACCCGCAGCGTCGCAGACTGCAGAACCTGAAAGTGAATGCCGGAGGCACTACCATCATGGACAACGCCTACACGTATGACGCAGTGAGCAACGTGCTGAGCGTGGCAAACGGAGCTGCCCTGCCACAGAGCGGCAAGGCCGGCGGACAGATGAGCCACAGCTACACCTACGACGCACTCTATCGTCTGACAGGCGCAACCGGAACCTACACGGGGGCAGACAGCAAGACGGCAAGCTACACGCTGGCAATGGGCTACGACAACATGCACCGCATCACCTCGAAGAGCCAGCACCTTACACAGGGCAACCTGCAGTTTGACGGCACACTGAACGTGGGCTATGACCTGACATACACCTACGGACAGGAAGATGGAAAGAAATTCCAGCTTGACAACGTCAGTGACGTGAACTACCGCACGGAAACCACTCCGGACGAGAGCCGGAAGACACGCAACAGCCACGCCTACGAGTATGACGCGAACGGAAACCTCGTGTACGTCAACACGGGACGCACGAAGAAAGATGGAACAACAGACGAGAAAACCCATGAGCGCAAACTGAAATGGGACGAGGAGAACCGTCTGCTGGCCTCTGACGACGACGGATTCGTGACCAACTACTGGTATGACGCTGACGGCGAGCGCACGGTGAAGACCAGCGGTGAGAGCGAGCAGGTGTATGTGAACTCAGAGTTTGCCGGCGGACGCACCGGCACGGCCAAGTTCTCACTCTACGTGAGTCCTTATCTCGTGGCAAACCAAGGCGGACGCTACACCAAGCACATCTACATAGGCAGCCAGCGCATTGTATCCAAGATAGGTGACTTCGCATCCTACGGCGCAGATCCGAGGCGCATAGAGTATGCGGGCAAAGAGGCTGACGCGGTAAATGTAGACTATGATGTTAAATATAGTCAACAACTGCAGGCAATCAAAGAAAATTATGCTACATTTGGGGTGCCGTACAACGGAACGGACAACGACGACTATGTGGACGGCGAGGGCTTCTGCTGTGACGACGGCTCGATGGAAGCTGCCATGGCTCAGGCCAACGCACCGGAGGACAACTTCCAGGAAGGCGACGCCTACGAGGACCTGCAATTCTACTATCATACCGACCATCTGGGCAGCAGCAGCTACATCACCAATCTGGACGGTGAAGTGGTACAGCACATAGAGTACGTGCCGTTCGGCGAAGTGTTCATTGAAGAGCGGAACAACATCTGGAATACGCCTTACCTCTTCAACGCGAAGGAGTTTGATGAGGAGACTGGATTGTATTACTACGGTGCAAGGTATTATGACCCGAGATTTAGTTTGTGGTTAAGTACAGATAGATTCTCTGAAAAATATCCAAGTCTTAGCAGTTATTGTTATAGTGCAAATAATCCCATAAATATAAGTGATATAAATGGAGACAGTTTATGGATAAAATCCGGAAGACAATCTCTATTGTATAATAATGGTTTATACAATTCCGATGGTTCTAAATATGATGGGAATCAAAAAGGATTTTTAAAAAAAGTCACGAATGCTTTAAAATATATTTATTCTACTGAAGAAGGAAAAAGTATGATAAATGAATTACAAAATTCCACAAACAGCTTTACTATCGTTCGCGGAAATAGTAAATTTAATGCAAGTAATTTAAAAAAAGCATATGCAAATCAAATTCAAACAGATACAAATGCTTCACTCCAATTGGAACAATTTAATAAACTTGGAATCGACTTAGGAGGTGGATCTGGCGGAATAATTTCATGGAATTCTAATGGCGCTATATTACCAACTCTATTAGGAGGAAAGATAAATGCCGCAACAGATTTAGCACATGAGATGTTTCATGCTCTTGATGCAAATAGAGGATTACTTGACGATAGAGATGAAAATGGTATAAAAAGAAGTGAATGGCAAGCTGTATACAGGGAAAACATTTTACGTGGACAATTGTCTCTACCTTTACGTACACATTATAAAACTGTGAAAGATATTACAGGTGACTTTGTAGGAGGTGATGGACCTAATATGCTTGACGCAAATAATAAACCTATTTTTCCAATATGGTATAAAAAGTAAATAAATATGGTTGCCAATAATACAATTGTATTATTGGCAACTTATAAAAGTTAATTAATATGAAAGTAAAATATATAATTTTATCATTATTATTGTTTTTCACTTCCTGCGGAAGCCTCACTGAATTTAAAATGTTGAATTGTGAGATAGAAGGCGTAAAATATAAGATTAAAGTTCCGAAAGGATATGAATTGTATGAATATTCTACAATAGAAGAAAACATGGTGCAATTGAATTATTCTGATTCGTCATGCATTTATTGCGGTTCTCCAGACATGACACCCAATAAAAGAAATATAAAATCAGTTAATGATAGTATATATTCATTGAGGTTTCAAAACATACTTTTAGCAGAAGATGTAAATAAATCTCTAGGATTCAAGTTAATAACTATACGTCCTGATACATTGGACATTGCGGGACAAGATTCTGTAGGATTATTATGGAGAGACGTCATAATTAGAGATATATGTGTAGGTTATAAGAATGTAAAAAAATCAAATAAATTACTTTTTGACAACGCCATCAATTCATTACGATGATTATTGTTAGTTTATAAAATAATGGTAATAAATAATTTAGTATTCATTTTATTATATATGAAATCACAATGAAAATGAATGCAGGCTGAAATGGGACGAGGAGAACTAACTATTTGCCTCTAACGACTATGAATTTGTAATATGCTACTGGTGTCAATCACATCTATATAGTCAGCGCATCGTTTCCAAGATTAGCAGTTTTGCCTCATAACGCCCCAGCCTTGAGACATATACTATATGCAGTAGTTCCTTAATTTATTCTTATGGCAAACAGAGAATTGCATAGAATGGCTTAAACCAACAGAATTAACATAAGCAATTTGAAATTTTAAAACAATCATGATGACCACTTCATATTAAGAAACCAATATGAAGATAAGGGGGTAAAAACACACATTCATCGCCAAAAAAGAAATTATACATTGGTTTGTAGCCATAATCTAAACAGCGGGGCTGTAATGGAATATATACCTCCCCGCTGGGTTTTGGATGTCTTATCTATAATCTTACGGTCAGTCATCAATTTAAGGTATGGGGATATCTTCCCGTTGTCTTGACCTGTCATCTGACGGATCTCCTGCAGACTGACTCCATCTTCATCCCTTGCTATAGCCGATAAAATACTTTAGACCTATACAACAGACATAGTTAGAAAGAGCCCATGAACGCAAACTGAAATGGGACGAGGAGAACCGTCTGCTGGCCTCTGACGACGACGGATTCGTGACCAACTACTGGTATGACGCAGACGGCAAGCACGCGGTGAAGACCAACACTGAAAATTTTACAAAGCCATAAACCGAGAATCATTATATAAATGTAAGGCGTAAAGAAACGTTTTGTTAAAAAAGAGCAAGGAACAAGACGATTGACAATGAAAAACGTTGCGTTTCAAATAAATTATGACTATCTTTAGGCGGGAAAAAGGAAATCGATACGATACAACACTTTATTGCAAGCCGACAATCAACTTTAATCAGGTTTTTATTAATAATGCAAAACAATTTCTCAGAATAATAAAGAGTCAGATGTTGAAATGAAACTGCAAAGAAAACACTTTCAAGAAGTGCTTCTGATAGATTTAAATAACAAAAAGAATCATGACATCTAATAAAAAAATGTCATGATTTACTCAAAAAAACAATAAAATGAAACGTATTATAAATAAGGAACTTATAAGTGCCATATTGGTAAATATTGGCTTATTAGCAGTTGCTGTCTGTATGTGGCTCATATACGACCGTAGACAAACGATAATCAAAAGTGAGGAACCAATACAAAATTATTCGGTACTGGAAGTTTATTGCCAAACCAGAAGAAATTCATCATCCATACTCATAGAGTTCAATGGTAAGCAATATTATGTAGCAGTTGCCAGAGATAAATGCATACAATTCGATCCACAAAAAATAAAACTCTTTTATGACAAAGAAAGAGATAAAGTTTATGAAGAAAGTGGGGCGGTGGTAAGACATTTAGTACCTAATTTCATTCTATATTTATGCTCATGTATATGGTTATTTGTCGTAATAAAAAAAAGACTTAGTAGTAGTTGATTACATATTATACATTAACGGCTTCAGCTGTAAAACCTGTATAGGTATGATTCAGACGCTACACCAAGCACATCTATATAGGCTCACAGCGCATCGTATCAAAGATAGGTGACTTCGCATCCTACGGCGCAGATCCGAGGCGCATAGAGTATGCGGGCAATACATACACCTTATATTATATGGCCACAGTTCGTCGTCAGGCAAATAGATTTTAATTAAACAAGGTGATTTATGCTCTCAGCCATCCTTGCTGGTCTTTTCGTACGTTTTTTCTTGACACAGCCCATTATGCCAGCGAAAAAGCGAACGGAAAGACTATTAAGATAAGGCAAAAGCACAGGCTGACCAATAACATAAAGCATTAACATTGCTGAATATTAATTACTGGTTGGGACATAAAAGACGGCAAACGGCATTGGAAAAGGTATGCTTTTAGATGATGAAACGTGGTGTTTTACGATGTAAAAGGACAGCTTTTACAAGCTGCATAACCATGTAACGACGCAAAAAGGAAAAGAGATATGAAAAAGATTTTAAGAAAAACTCATCACTCATCACAAAGCTGCATAAGGGCCTTGTAGTCAATGCTTTAGAGTGTGACGAGTTGCATTTCCAACTCATCACATCCGAGGTGAACGGTCTGTTGCGTGATGAGTACGAAAAGCAACTCATCACAACTTAACAAGCTGTAAATCAGCACATTAAAAGCTATTGTGACGAGTGATGAGTTTATTAAGATAAGTTTTTTGTATCAGAATTTTGCCGAATCACAATGGCCGCCAGTTTAGCGCTAATAAAAAAACGACGAAATGAATTTGGGTAATGATTTGCGAGATTCGGATAGTCACTACGTTATTTGAGCTGCGCTTATTGACATTTAAGCACAATTGGCCATTAGACCGCACATTGTTTTATCTGTTTTGTGTCTTCATGCTTTCAGCCCGTCTTTTAGTTTCTGAACGCTGATAGCCGATTAGGATTAAAGCGCCTATGCCCATTTTCGCAAAAGGCGTTTCGCATAATCGGGACGTAACTATTCAGCGATAGCCTTGCACCTTAATCCGCGATTG
>UMLR01030001.1_pt1 | contig 18036 bp, 15 predicted proteins | sample 1966741 | NCBI WGS metagenome assembly UMLR01 (sample SAMEA4836207, study PRJEB28245) | human gut metagenome | biome: gut microbiome; material: fecal sample | place: Denmark | collected 2008 | reverse complement strand
TCGCCCCAACCAACGTATTTTTATATAACGGACTTCGTGCGTTGAACACGTTGATTTTATCCACCAACGTGGATTGACTTTGGATTGCTTAAAGCGTTGAAGTCCAATCTTGACTATGCCATAATCTTTAAACGTAACAAAACTTTTTCTTTTCTTTTTTTTTATATTTTTATATAATAAAAATAAATTTAAAGTAATTTAAGCAAAATGAAAGGAATTAACATGAAAAAGATAATTCTAACAGCAATGTTAATTAGCGCAATGTTTTCAATGAGTTTAGGCTTTGACACAGAGGCGTTTCAACAAAAAGCCTATAGTGCTACCACCACAACAAAAATAAATTGGAATGAAGCGGCAAGCTTAAAACGAGTAAACACCATAGGTTCTAAAATCCTCAAAGCCAACAGTTTGCCTCAAGGCATCACCTTTAAGGTTTCTGATGATGAAAGCATCAACGCTTATGCTAATATTAACAAAGAAGTATATGTATATCGTGGTTTGCTTGAATATGTTTCAAATGACGAAGAACTTGCTGCTGTTATAGCTCATGAAATAGGGCATATAGTAAACAGCCACAGTGCAAAACAAACAATCATGAATTCTGTAATATCTTCTATTTCTACAAACACAACAAACACTGTTGTTTCGAATTCAGTTGAAGCTGCCAAACAGCTTTCTTCTATGAAATTCAGCCGCCAAGATGAATTGGAAGCAGATTTGACCGCTGTAGATTTGCTCCAAAAAGCAGGATATAATCCACTTGCTTTGATTTCAGTTTTAAATAAAATATGTGGAAACTATGTTGATTTAATTTCAACTCATCCAAGCGGTGAAAAACGATTGATGAACATTTACGATTATGCAGACTACAACTACCCTGCAATTGTTAAAAAAGGCTATAATACTGAATCATATTTAAAGGCTCGTGATTTAATTTGGGCTAATTTGAAAATAAGAAAACAAAGCCCTCGAAAACTTGCAAAAGCAAAAAAACAACAAGAAAAACTTAAACAACAACGATTAAAACGAGCTAGAAAAATGTTAAATTCTAACGACCCTTGGAACACTTCATTGAACATTCTTCAACAGCTTAGCAACTAATTAAAAAGAAATAAACAAACTAAAAAGGGTTATTTCAAAATAACCCTTTTTTAATATTTATAATTTTGTAAATTATACAGACATTTCGTCATTATTCTTGCGTTTTAAAAGGTCAGACACTCTTTCTATGATTTCATCACCCTTTTTTTGAATGTCGCCAATAACATCATCCGCTTTACTTTGTATTTGCTTCACAGTATCACCTGCTTTATCGACAATATCCTTTGAAGTTTCATAGATTTGTTCACGAGTTTCTTCGCCGGATTGAGGTGCAAGCAAAAGCCCTATCAAAGAACCTACCATACCACCTACTATAAAACCTGCTAAAAATTTTCCTGCTGACATAGTTTTTTACTCCTTTTTTATTTTTTCATAAACATTTTTAATCCGGCCAAAAAACCACTGGTTAAACCGCCGGACATCCCCTTTAACGCACACATTCCTAACGTACTTATACTCAAAGCACTTGTTAGTAATTTGCTTAAAAGGTTTATTTTAAAACTCGGTTTTTCTGTCAATTGATTAATATTTTTAATTGCTACATTAATTTCCTTGATAGTCAACTCAAGTTCATTTTTTAAAGTTGACGACGCCTCATCAATGCTTTTCACTAATTTTGAAACATCAATTAACAATTTTGTTGCAAAAACAAACATAACAATTAAAGTTATAACAAGCAATATTAAAGCTATTTCCAAAACTTCTGCCATAAATTAAATCTCCAAATACTTAATGTACCAGATAAATTACTCAAAGTCACAATCACAAGATGATTCAAGTTCTTTAGCCTTTGCAAGCTGTTTAGCTTTAATCATTTCATTGATTTTGTTATATTGGCGTTCTAACTTATAGCGCATTAAATCAATAGATTCAAATGCCTGTTTTTTTGCTTTCAATATATCAGGGCCGTGTTTTTGAGCAATTTCATTCACTTTGTTGCACAAAATATGACGAGTTTCACGTCCGCTGCGAGGAGCATACAATATTGCCCCAATAACGCCTGCCACAACTCCGCCAAGCAAGCCCAATCCAAAGCCTATCAACTTATTATCGTTTTTTGACATCTCTTTTACCTCATTTAAAAAATAACTATAATTAGTATAGCATTTTTTTTTGACTTTTTAAAGATACCATGGGAAAAAATAATTTTAATCCTACTTTATGTTAATTTATTACACCCCATAGGTCATACTCGTCTGCTTTGACAATTTTAACATCAACAACATCTCCGGGGAGTATATCACATCCATTCAAATTTATATATATGTCACCATCAATCTCAGGCGCATCACGATAAGTGTGCCCCGTTGCCTCTTTGTCGGTATATATTACATCCACCATTGCTTTCACTGTTTTTCCAACCAAACTTTCATTTATTTCCTTTGATATTTGGCTTTGAAGCTCCATCAATTTGTTTTTTCTATAGTTCATTATTTTTTTTGGAACTTGATTGGTCAAATCATATGCAAATGTATTTTTTTCTTTTGAATAAGTAAAAACCCCCATTTTGTCAAATTTCATGTCTTTAACAAAATTATAAAGATGTTCAAAATGTTCATCCGTTTCTCCGGGATATCCAACAATAAAGGTTGTCCGGATTGACACATTCGGTATTTTTTCGCGTATTTTATTTATCAATATTCTAGGGTCTTCTTTGGGTCGTTTCATCGATTCCAAAATTTCAGGATGTGAATGTTGAAGCGGAATATCAATATACTTTACAACTTTATCGCACGATTTTACAACCTCAAGCAATTCATCTGTCACCATTGAAGGATACGCATACAAAAACCTTATCCAATCTATTGTTTCAATTTTATTTAGTTCGTATAAAAGCTTATCCAACGAAGGTTTTCCATACAGATCACAACCATAACTTGTTGTATCTTGTGCTATCAATATAATTTCAGAAACTCCTTTTTCGCCCATTTTTCTTGCTTCTTCAACAATATCTTCAATTTTTCTTGAGTTATATCTCCCTCGAAGTTGAGGAATAATACAATAGCCACAATGAAAGTTGCATCCGTCAGCTATTTTTATATAAGAACTTGGTCCCATAGTTATCTGCTGGCGTTCTATCATTTCAGGATAAATATATTGCGGCTTATCATTAACTTCATACAAAAAATTTGCACTATTTTCATCTATTTCTTTTATAACATCAACAATTTTGTCTATGTCCGTAGTTCCTAAAAGTGCTACTATCTCAGGAATTGCCTCTTTCAATTCCATTTTATGCTTTTGTGGCAAGCATCCTGTCACAATTACTTTTTTGCCATCTTCAACCAATTTCAAAATCGATTGGACTGACTCTTTTTCAGCATCATGTATAAAAGAACAAGTGTTTACAATAACAATATCAGACTCATGTTCATTCAACGTTATTTCGTAATTGTTTTGAGCCAATGCTCCAAGCATAAGTTCCGAGTCTACCAAATTTTTTGCACATCCATGATTTATTAAAGCTATTTTTTTCATTTTTTATATAACGGACTTCGTGCGTTCAACAACTTGCTTTCATCCACCAACGCGGATTGATTTTACAAATTTCATTAACTAAGTCCATTCCTTTCTTTCTTTTCTACGCTAACTTGTTTTATGTTTTATATAAAGAGCTAAGGCAAATTACCATTTATTATTTTATAATAAGCACATAATTAAATTATTTCAATATTCGCGATATTAATTTTTAGTATGTTTACTTAAAAATTTACTTTTATACTATAAACAAGTAAAAACATAAAATTACAGAAATATTAATTTTTTGTTTATTTTTTTTATTTTATTCAAAAAAAGTGATATAAAAATAATAGATGAAGAAATTAAAAACATATTTTATAAAAGGAGACGTAAATTATGGCAAAAACAATAGGTATCGATTTAGGAACTACAAACTCAGTAGTTGCAGTTATGGAAGGTGGTAAACCGACTGTAATTGCGAATGCAGAAGGTTCAAGAACAACACCTTCTATTGTTGGGTTTTCAAAAACAGGTGAAAGACTTGTTGGTCAACTTGCAAAACGTCAAGCTATTTTGAACCCTGATAAAACAGTTATTTCAATAAAACGTGAAATGGGTAACGACTACAAAGTAAATATTGACGGTAAAAACTACTCACCACAAGAAATATCAGCGATGATTCTAAGAAAATTGGCAGATGATGCTTCTTCATATTTAGGTGAAAAGGTCACATCAGCTGTTATTACAGTTCCTGCATACTTCAACGATGCACAAAGACAAGCTACAAAAGACGCAGGTAAAATTGCAGGTTTGGATGTACTTCGTATTGTAAACGAACCAACAGCAGCTGCTTTAGCATATGGACTTGAAAAAGATAAACCTGAAAAAGTCCTTGTATTTGACTTAGGTGGTGGTACTTTTGATGTGTCTGTTTTGGAAATAGGTGATGGTGTTCATGAAGTGTTATCAACATCAGGTGATACAAGACTTGGTGGTGATGATTTTGATGAAAAAATTATTAACTATTTGGCTGATGAATTTAAAAAACAAGAAGGCATTGATTTGCGTAACGACAAACAAGCCATGCAACGTTTGAAAGAAGCTTCTGAAAAAGCAAAATGCGAATTATCTTCAGTTGTTGAAACAACTGTGAATTTGCCATTTATCACAGCAGATGCAAACGGACCAAAACACTTGGATGTGACTTTGACTCGTGCCAAATTTGAAGAATTGTCACACGATTTGCTTGAAAGATGCAAAAAACCTGTAGAACAAGCATTGAAAGATGCAGGTCTATCAAAAGGCGACATTGACGAAGTTGTATTAGTTGGTGGTTCAACACGTATTCCTGCTGTTCAAGCGTTGGTAAAAGAATACACTGGAAAAGATCCTAACCAATCTGTTAACCCTGATGAAGTTGTTGCGGTTGGTGCTGCTATTCAAGCCGGTGTTTTGGCAGGGGAAGTTAAAGACATTGTTCTTCTTGATGTTACACCTTTGACTTTAGGTATTGAAACATTAGGTGGTGTTATGACTTCATTGGTTCCAAGGAACACAACAATCCCTGTTTCAAAATCTCAAGTGTTTTCAACAGCTGATAACAATCAAACAGCAGTTGACATACACGTACTTCAAGGTGAAAGACCAATGGCTAAGGATAACAAATCTTTAGGTATGTTCCGTTTGGATGGCATTCCGCCAGCAATGAGAGGTGTGCCTCAAATCGAAGTTACTTTTGATATTGATGCAAATGGTATTGTTAATGTTTCAGCAAAAGACAAAGCTACAAACAAAGAGCAAAAAATCACAATTACAAATTCTTCAAACTTAAGCGAAGCTGATATCGATAAAATGGTTAAAGAAGCTGAATTGAACGCTCAAGAAGATAAAGCAAAAAAAGAAGAAGCTGAAATTAAAAACAACGCAAACAGCATTATCACAAGTGTTGATCGTTTGATTAAGGATTTCGAAGGAAAAATCTCTGATGATGACAAGAAAAAACTTGAAGATGAGAAAAAAGCGGTTGAAGAAGCTTTAAATACAAATAAGCCTGTTGATGAAATCAAAAAATTGTCAGAACAACTTCAACAAACGATGTTTGCAATATCTCAAGCAGCATACCAAAGTGTTCAAAATGAAGGACAGTCAGATAGTGCTCAGCAAGCAAATACCGGTGACTCTTCAAGTGAACAATCATCATCACAAGGAAATGACAACAACGATGATGTTATCGATGCAGAATATACAAAAGAGTAAATCTGTAAAAAATAATACTTGTGAAAGAAAAAGACTGAAACAATCTAGTTTCGGTCTTTTTTAGTAGCATCAAAGTTTGATAATAAATTTAAAAAATTAATTGAAAAAAATAATCTTGATTTTTCTTAAAAAAATTAATTTTCTAATAACATTTTATTTTTGTTTTTTTACATTTTTTTGCTATCATATATTTAGAGGATATATTAAGATGGTGGATTGTCGTGAATAATGAATATACAGATAAAGTTGAAGTAAAACTAATATCAAAGCCTGAAAACATGTTAAAAACAATATATACTGCTTGTCGTACTTGCTATAGCAGCAAGTCACCGTCGGATATATATACTGAAATCGATGATGATAAAGAAAAAATGCTTAATCTGATAACAAAAGTTATATCATCCGGACATTATTCAACAATCGAGCATGTTCAAGTTTCGTTTGCCATTTCCGGCATTTCAAGAGCTTGTTCACACCAACTTGTTCGTCATCGTCATATGTCTTTCTCACAAAAATCACAACGTTATGTGGAAGAAAAAGGACAGTTTAAATATATAATTCCAAAAGCAATTGAAAATAATGAAGAATTGTTAAAAAAATTTAACGATTTTATGAAAATGACTTCAACCTTCTATCGTGAAATGGTTGAATTTGGTGTAAAACCTGAAGATGCTCGTTCAATATTGCCTAATGCTACAAGCACTTCAATGGTGGCAAGTTTAAATTTAAGAGAACTTATTCATCTTTGCAATTTGAGATTGTGTACAAGAGCCCAGTATGAAATACGTGAAATGACAAACCAAATGGTAAAATGCCTACTTGAAGTGGAACCGTGGTTGAAACCTTATCTTGTTCCAAAATGTGAACGCTTCGGTTTTTGCGATGAACACAAAAGTTGTGGTCGCAAACCTAAACTTGAATTAATTCAACAAAGTTTTCTAAACAAAGTTTAACTTTGTATTTTTTTATTACTTTGTGTATAATTGATTTATAGAAAATGATGTTTGAAATCATAAGCTTGTGACATCAAAGTTAAAACCAATTGTTGTTTTAATTCTTGTGTCTTATTAAACAAGGTGTTATTTGGAATATAACAGTGAGCGTGAAACGTGTTAAAAAGTGAAATTTTAAAGTTAAATATTTATATATTTTGTCCTTAGCACAAATAAAAAATTGGCTTATGCAAAGCATTTAAAGCTAGTTTATGCAAGAGCCTCAAGATGTAAATCCAATATACAAAAAAGAAAAAACATGGTTATAGTTTCACACACACAAATAAAATAAAAACACGTTGATGAAATAAAAAATATGAAAGAAAAAAATATGAAAGAAATGTTAGATAAAATACTTGAAATAGAAAAAAAATATAATGAACTTGGTGAGATATTGTCAAAACCTGAAACAATATCTGATTACAACAAATTTCGCGATTTATCAAAACAACGAAAATCAATGGAAGAAACCGTAAATCTTTATAATCAATTTAAAGAAGCGGATGAAGCTATAAAAGATGCAAATGAGCTTCTGAAAGGTGAAACCGATGAAACCATGCGTGAATTTTTGAAATCTGAAATTGAAACAAACGAGAAAAAAATTCAAGAATACGAAGAAAAAATGAAAGTGCTTTTGCTTCCTCGTGATCCAATGGATGACAAGGATATTATGTTGGAAATTCGTGGTTCAGCTGGTGGTGATGAAGCAAATATTTTTGCGGGCGATTTGTTGAGAATGTATTTAAAATATGCTGACAAAATGGGCTGGCAAACACAAATACTTTCAAAAACAGAATGCGAAGCCGGTGGATTTTCAGAAGTTGTCGTTTCAATCCGTGGCAATGCAGTTTATTCACGCTTAAAATACGAATCAGGCGTGCACCGCGTACAAAGAGTTCCTCAAACAGAATCGCAAGGTCGTGTGCACACTTCAACTGCAACCGTTGCTGTTATGCCGGAAGTCGATGATGTTGAAGTGGAAATAAACCCAAGTGATTTAGAAATATCAACTTGCCGTTCAGGTGGTGCAGGCGGACAAAATGTAAACAAGGTTGAAACGGCAGTTCGTGTAGTTCACAAACCAACAAATTTGATGGTTTTTTGTACAGAAGAACGCTCACAACTTCAAAACAAAGAACGTGCCATTCAAATCTTAAAAGCCAAACTTTATGATATGGAAGTGCAAAAACAAATGCAGGAAATTACTGACTTACGTCGTTCTCAAGTCGGCACAGGTGATCGCTCCGAACGTATAAGAACATACAATTTTCCACAGGGACGTTTGACCGACCACCGTATCGGCCAAAACCTGAACGTTTGGACTGCTATTGACGGCGATTTGGATGATTTGCTTGAGTTACTTATACAACACGACCAAAAACTCAAACTTGAAAAGTTGTCCCAAATTGAAGCTTAAAGATTCCCTTTCATCAAATCTGACAGTTTTATGTCTTTTTTATTTTTAGCTATTTTAGGCTCAGCTATTTTGTAAGTTTTTTTTGACTTGAAACTTGAAAGTCCGATGTGGGTTTTTGTCTCTTCCTTAAGCATTAATATTTCCATAAAAAAGTTTTTTATTGCTTCCATTTTTGTAATGTTCCTTTTATCTGTTATCACCTTAACAATATTTATTATCAATCATAAAAATTATATTTTATCACCTTTTAAAACTATTTTTACTTTTTATTGTACACATTTGTGGTAATATTTAAAAGTATGATAAACGATGAAAATATTATACTTTCTGATAATGAAATCGAAAATGCGTTTCTTTTGGCGTCTGAAACTTTTGTTTATGATGATATAATTCAAAAGCTCAAGTCAAATGATGACAAAAACAAAGCTATTTATATACTAAATTTGGACGAGTTGAAAACAACTGAGGATTCAAATTTATTTTGGACTCACTTGACAGGCTTTTCAAATGATATAAGAGAAGCTTGTGCTTTTAAATTAGATGAGTTTTTAAACGAAAATTATAAAAATAGCCACACTTTTTCTATTCTGACTGAAAATCAAAATGCTGTTGATATCCTCATTAAATCAATAAGCGACATAAATCCATCAATTTGTCGCTTGGTTATTGGAACGTTAAATAAGTTTAATTTTCAAAAATTATTGCAAGAAAAGATAACAAAAAAAAGCCTTGAAATTTTATCCAATGACAATTTAAATACGATAAAAAAGGGATACAAAATAAATAAACAAATGTTTAGATTGTATTGGAACTTAGAAGCTTTGTGCAATTTGAACTTAGAATTTAATACCGATTTAAAAGAACTAATAATAAAATGTGCTCATATGGATGAATTTTACACTATACGGGAAAAAGTGGCAAAAATTTTATATAACAATCCAAGTTTTGATGATGAGAAAATATTGCTTGTGAAAAGGAAACTTAAATCCGATTTTTGTTTTTACGTTTCGCGTTTTTCTATAAATTAGTTTGTTAATTTAGGTATTTCTATGAATGTTTATTAAATAAAAAACAGAAAACATTCTATATTTACCTTTGTATTTTATAGATTATAGAATAATAGATAAAAAGTAATATTGAAGTTATAATTTTGAATACATAAATTTTGTGATATATTAAAGATTGACAAAGTGTGAAAATTGAACTTTGACTGAAGGATTGAGTAGATGCGTATAAAAAACAAAAAGGCGATTAAATGGATAAGTGGAGGTCATTTTATTATTGACATGTATTCAGGTTTTTTAAATCCGATACTACCTTTTATCGCTGCACATTTGGGGATTTCACTTGCTGTTGCATCATGTATTATATCAATATCCCAAATAACGTCATCTATTACACAACCTCTTTTTGGTTTCTTTGCAGATAGGTTCAAAAAACGTTTTTTTCTTTTTTGGGGAATAATTTTGGCTGCTGTGTTTTTATCAACTACTACAATTGCTCCAAATTTATATGTTCTTGCATTGTGTATTATTTTGGGTAGTATGGGAGTTAGCTTTTTTCACCCTCAGGCAAGTGGTATGACAAATTATTTTTGCATTGATTCAAACGTTACAAAAAAAATGAGCATTTATCTGACTTCTGGTACATTTGGCTTTGCATTAGGGCCTATAATTTCAAGTTTTATTGTTGACTTTATTTCGTTTAAAGCACTTCCTATTATGGCATTGTTGGGTATTTTGTATGCTTTAAGCTTGTTTCTTTTTGTTCCCAAAATCAAAAATAAGCAAGCGAATGACGGTTTGCCAAAATTTTATGATGTTTTATATGAAATATTTTCTTGCAAAACAACAAAACTTTTGGTAATACTTTCAATAATAAAGGCACTTATTCAAGTGACATTTCTTGTATTGATGCCTTTTTTGTGGAAAAGTCTTAATTACCCACCATCAAAAATAGGGATTATAGTATTTTTGTTTTTAACTGTAGGATCAGTTGGCACAATGTTGTCAAGCAGTGTTGAAAAATATTTTGGAACAAAAAAAACGATTATTTTGTCCTTAACAATGCCTCTGCCGTTTACTTTATTATTTGTTTTAACTTATATACAATTTCCCATTATTTCTATTATTTCCTTTCTAATATTGGGATTTTTCATAATGTTATCAACTCCAATAAACATGACATTAGCTCAAAAAGCAATGCCAAAGTATAAAAGTACAATCGCAGGTCTTGTTGGCGGATTTAGTTTTGGTGTTATCGGATTATTTTTGCCACTCATTGGATATATATCTGAAATATTTACAATTCCTTCTGTATTAATATTTTTAAGTATTATTCCTGCAAGTCTTAGCTTCATTGTTAACTTTCTTCCAAATCATCTTTTATATGACAGACTATCACGCATTCAATAGTTTGGCTTTTGCTCTATTTACCGCCTTTGGAAGGTATTGCAAACTATTCACTGCAATAAAAGAAAATACCATAGGTGAAGGAGTAAAGAAAGCAATGGAGATATGCTTCAACACATTGGCTTCATTCACCAATGTGGGTTAATTTTTTGCCCAAGAGAACGTATTATCAATTATTCCACACAGCCCAAGGCGCTTGGTTGTTTTGCCACATATTTGTCAAATCTGTTTTATCACGCAATGTATCCATTGGTTTCCAAAAACCTCTGTGTTTATATGCATTAAGCTTGTTATCTTTTGCGAGGTTTTCAAGTGGTTTTCGTTCAAAAACAATATTGTCGGTGTTTTCATCAATATAATCAAAAACTTCATTTTCGCAAACAAAAAAACCGCCATTTATCCAGCTTTCATCCCCCATTGGTTTTTCCATAAATGAGGTGATAACATTATCATCTTTAATAACCAAAGCACCAAAACGCCCTTGAAGTTGAACTGCTGTCATTGTTATAGCTTTTTTTGAAGCTTTATGACAGTTTATTAAGTCTTTTATATTGACATCACTGACACCATCGCCATAAGTTAAGAGGAAAGGTTCCTTGCCAATATAGTTTTGAGCCTTTTTGATACGTGAACCTGTCATTGTATCTTGCCCCGTATAAAGCATAGTTACTTTCCAAGGCTCATTTCTTGTTTTATGCACTTCAACTGTGTTATTTTTCATATCAACAGTGACATCTGAGTAACGGTTATAATAATTTATAAAATAATCTTTAATAACGTGTGATTTATATCCGGTTAAAATAACAAAATCATTAAAACCATAAAAGGAGTATATTTTCATAATATGCCACAATATTGGTTTTCCACCAATTTCAACCATTGGTTTTGGCTTTAATTCAGTTTCTTCACTTAACCTTGTGCCAAGTCCGCCTGCTAATATTACTACTTTCATATAAAATATCTCCTAGTTCTTATTATGTATATTATATAACAAAAATAGGAGATATTTTTTATTGTGATTATATCCGGATTATATTTTTATCCTTGTGCACTTTCCATTTTGGCATTAATCTGACGAAGAAGATCTTGAATTTGTTGGTCTTGACTGCGTTGAAAAACTAAGTTTAAAATTTCTAAGTCATTTTTATTACAAACATCCTTTATATTTTGTGCTAGTAATGTTTTCAAATAAGTAATATTTAAAGCATTAAAAGATTCTTGTTTATTTTCCTGTTTATATAGGTGTTTTAAATATATTAAATCACTTATGCTTAAAACATCTGTTACCTTTCCTTCATTTTCAGCTTTTTGAATTTGTGTCGTTATTGCTTTAAAATAAGCGTTATTCACACTTTGAATGTTTGCAGCCATATCTGAATCACTAAATGTTTCGTTCAAATATCTTAAACCATACGTGCTTAAAACATCTGTTACCTTTCCTTCATTTTCAGCTTTTTGAATTTGTGTCGTTATTGCTTCAAAATAAGCGTTGTTTAAAGCATTAAGAGATTCTGGTTTATTTTCCTGTTTATATAAGCGATTTAAACTTACTAGATCTATGTTTGAAACATCTGTTACCTTTTCTTCATTTGCAGCATTTTGAATTTGTGTCGTTATTGCTTCAAAATAAGCGTTGTTTAAAGCATTAAGAGATTCTGGTTTATTTTCCTTTTTATATAGGTGATTTAAATTTAATAATTGCACTTCGCTTAAAACACCTGCTAACTGTTCTTTATTTTCAGCATTTTGAATTTGTGTCGTTATTGCTTCAAAATAAGCGTTGTTTAAAGCATTAAGAGATTCTGGTTTATTTTCCTTTTTATATAGGTGATTTAAATTTAATAATTGCACTTCGCTTAAAACACCTGCTAACTGTTCTTTATTTTCAGCATTTTGAATTTGTGTCGTTATTGCTTCAAAATAAGCGTTGTTTAAAGCATTAAGAGATTCTGGTTTATTTTCCTTTTTATATAGGTGATTTAAATTTAATAATTGCACTTCGCTTAAAACACCTGCTAACTGTTCTTTATTTTCAGCATTTTGAATTTGTGTCGTTATTGCTTCAAAATAAGCGTTGTTTAAAGCATTAAGAGCTTCTGGTTTATTTTCCTGTTTATATAGGCTATTTAAACTTACTAGATCTATGTTTGAAACATCTGTTACCTTTCCTTCATTTTCAGCATTTTGAATTTGTGTGGTTAATGCTTTAAAATATAAGTTGTTCACACTTTGAATGTTTGCAGCCATATTTGAATCACTAAATGTTTCGTTTAAAGATCTTAAACCTTCCGTGCTTAAAACATCTGTTACCTTTTCAGCATTTTGAATTTGTGTGGTTAATGCTTTAAAATATAAGTTGTTCACACTTTGAATGTTTGCAGCCATATTTGAATCACTAAATGTTTCGTTTAAAGATCTTAAACCTTCCGTGCTTAAAACATCTGTTACCTTTTCAGCATTTTGAATTTGTGTGGTTAATGCTTTAAAATATAAGTTGTTCACACTTTGAATGTTTGCAGCCGTATTTGAATCACTAAATGTTTCGTTTAAAGATCTTAAACCTTCCGTGCTTAAAACATCTGTTACCTTTCTTCCTTCATTTTCAGCATTTTGAATTTGTGTGGTTATTGCTTTAAAATAAGCGTTGTTAACTTTATTAAGTATTTCTTGAATTTTATCATTATTTGCAAATGTTTCATTTAGTGTTTCTAAGTTATTCCCAGTTAATGTTTTTGTTAAATTTTCATCTGATGTTAAATTTGTCAGGTAAGTTTTAGTAAGCTGGATAGCAGCATCTACATTCTGAGCTTCATTAAGTTTTTCATATAAATTTATATATGTACTACAACTTAAATCTTTCAATAACCATTCATTGTAAAATAAAATTTTAAAAATTTCCTCACTATTTCCTTTTTCTATTCCATGATTTTCAAGAGTCTGTATTTCTGCAATTGTGTTACCCGTATAAGTAAAACCAATCTTTCGTGAACCTTCGTGTGGTATATAAAAAACATTATTGTGGTTTTCTAAATATACTGGTGCCATACATTGATGAATACACCAGCCATCATGACTATGAGTTTGAATAACATTATATCTATTTACAAAATTTGGATCATCTTTTTGTGTTTGCGGAATAGTAATAAAATAGCCTATTTCATTACCTTTGTCATCTATAGCAGGTTCTTTACTAATACCCCATTCGTCAAACTTACTTTGTTGATATTCAATAACAGCCTTTTTATATGCAGTATGAAACTCTAGGCTTCCTTCTGATTTTGAAATTATGTCAAAAGTTTTATTTATAATTTCTTCATTTAAAGGAACTGTATAAAAAGAATATTCTCTAGATTGTAACCCTTTTTCAAAAAGATTTTCAAATATACTTTTTAATTTTTTTTGTACTTCATCTTTACATTTGGTTTTTTTTATTGACTTAAATATTTCTATTGACTCAAATATTTTTATTGAATCAAATGCCTTCATCTGCTTTTCTTTAAGTTTTTCCCAATCTTTAAGGGGTTCTTGTGGTTTATTGGTTTCAGGATTTTCTGTTTTTTTTGCATTGTTACTTCTCAATAAATATATAGAAATATCATATTCAGGCTTTGTTTTTGCTGCATTTCCTGTTTTGTTGTTCCGTGCTACGTTAGGCTTAAGTATTTCTTCAATATGTTTTGCAACCTCTTTCTTTGTCTCGCCATCTAATTGTGAATAAATAGCTTCCTTCAAATTATTAGCTGATTTAAAATCTTTTTCATCATATGTTATCTTTTGTCCATCAAGATATGCTTTTATTTTTTCTTTTTGTTCATCAGTTATTTGGTTTTTCTTTTTTTCTTTTTTTTGGTGTTTTACACTGGCTGTTTCTTTTTCTGTTTCATTTGCAGATGAATCTGATTTTGTTGTTTGGTCCAGTAAAGCTGGAATCATAGCTTGCTGAGTCTCAACGGGTACTCTTGCAAGTGTATTTGAATCATCTTGTTGTTCTTCTTCTTGATTTCTATCGTTCAAAGGTTTTATTTTTGAAGCTAAAGCAGCTGCTTGTTGTATAAATGGTTTTTGTTCAAAATATGGTAAACCACGTAATCTATTTAAAGCCATGTTAATGTTTCCTTCCTTTACTCATTATTACATATTTAATAAAAACATTATATCACAAAAAATTGCTAAAAATGTAACAAAAATTTACAAATAAAAAAAGAACAATAATCAGAACGATTATTGTTCTTTTTTGAACAAAGCTAAAAAGTTTCGTTTATGAACAACCGGAGAAACCGCAATTAGGACAAACAAAGCAGCCTTCTGCCATGTTTATTGTGCTCCCGCACTCGGGGCATTTACGTTCATCATTTTCTTCATTGTTTTCTTGAGTCACAAATTCTTCAATTTTTGGTGCGTCTTTCTTTTCCAAATTCATAGGTTGAGTTAAGCGAGAATTGTTACGATACACGGTTATTCCTTTTAAATTTTCATCGTATGCAAGAATGTATGCTTTTTCAATATCTTCAACGGTTGCATTTTCTTCAAAGTTTACTGTTTTTGAAACGGCATTGTCTGTGTGAAGCTGGAAAGCGCTTTGCATTTTAACATGCCAATATGGAGAAATGTCATGTGCTGTTACAAATATTTTCTTTGCTTCACTTGGAACATTGTCGTTGTGCAAAATTGTGCCGTCTTGCAAAATTTGTTTCATAAGGCTTTCAGAATAAAAGCCGTGTTTTTTTGCATAATCACCAAATATATCATTTGCTTCAATCAATTCTGTTCCATCCATGATGTTGCGCATAAATACAAGGCTGAACAAAGGCTCAACACCACCCGAGCAGTTTGCAATCATAGAAATTGTTCCTGTTGGAGCGATACAAGTTGTTGTTGCATTTCTTATTCCATATTTTTTAATTTCTTCATCAAGATTTTTCCAATCGTTGTCATTTATCAAACCTTGAGATTTACCTTTATACTTGTTATATAAATAATTTTCACCGTCATAAACAGAGCCTTTGAAGTTTTCAAATCTGCCACGTTCTTTTGACAACTCAATTGATTTTACTTTTGAATGATAATCAATAAACTCCATAATTTGACCGGCAAGTTTAGTTCCTTCTTCTGAATTGTAGCCAATGCCAAGTTTCATAAGCAAATCAGCCCAACCCATGACACCAAGGCCAATTTTGCGATTGTCTTGAACCATCTTTGAAATTTCCGGAAGCGGATAATTATTGACTGTGATAACGTTGTCTAAGAAATGAATAGCCAACCTTGTCACTTCTTTCAACTTGTCATAATCCACAACAAGCCCGTTGGTTGTTTCTTTAACCATAAGTCCTAAGTTTATGGAGCCTAAATTGCAGGCTTCATACGGTAACAAAGGAACTTCGCCGCATGGGTTTGTGGATTCAATTTCGCCAATTTTTGGAGTTGGGTTGTCTTTGTTAATTCTGTCAATGAAGACAATTCCAGGCTCACCTGTTTGCCAAGCATGCTTAACAATCAAATCAAACACTTTTTTAGCGTTAAGTTTTGCAACTGATTTCTTTGTGTTTGGGTGGATTAAATCATAATCAGAATTTGTTTTGACAGCTTCCATAAATACATCCGTCAAAGCAACTGAAATGTTAAAATTGTTTAACTTTGTGATGTCTGATTTACAATCGATAAAATCAAGTATATCAGGGTGGTCAACACGAAGTATTCCCATGTTGGCTCCGCGTCTTGTTCCGCCTTGTTTCACTGCTTCAGTTGCAGCGTTAAATACTTCCATAAACGAAACAGGACCTGATGAAACTCCCATGGTTGAACGCACTACATCATTTTTCGGTCTTAATCTTGAAAAAGAAAAACCTGTTCCGCCACCTGATTTGTGAATCAAAGCTGTATTTTTTATTGTTTCAAAAATGCCTTCCAATGAATCTTCAACAGGAAGCACAAAACACGCTGAAAGCTGACCCAATTCTCGACCTGCATTCATCAAAGTCGGGCTGTTTGGCATGAAATAAAAATTTGTCATTATTTCATAAAATTTTTCGGCCAATTTATTTTTTTCTTCTTCATTTGAACCAAATCGCAAATCACCTTTGGCTATTGCATTTGAAACTCTTGAAAATAAATCTTCAGGCGCTTCGATTGCATTGCCTTCCTTATCTCTTTTTAAATATCTTCTTTCTAAAACCTTTTGAGCATTTGTTGATAATTTTAACTTATTTTTCATATCGGTAATCAATTTATTACTCCCCTCTGTATAACTATTTTTCATAACCTGTCATTCAATGTTCTTATATTGTAACCTGCTGATAATAATTATTAAACAATTCATGACTTTTTTGTAACATTTTGAAACTTAAATTTTATGTAGTATATATTTTTTAACGAAACAAACTATATTCAGCCAAACTACAGCTAATAAAAATTGAATGCGTTGATAAAAATTAAGCCCTACAAACACATCAAAAACATTTTTTAGACAATTGTTGTAAATTAAACTATTATACTTAAATTCAGTTGCAATTGTTGAGAAAAAATTGGATTTTTGAGGCTTAAAATTATTGAGAACAAAATTTCTTGTTTTTTTATCTTTTATATATTGGCATGTGTTAATGAACCCAACAACCCAAAACATGTTTTGATAATATGGATGAGAATCTCTAAAACCACGTGTATAATCCTGCACTATTCTGTTTGGAGTTATAATTTGGTGCTTACATATATAAATTTCACCTTTTTTATTAACTATTGAAATGCCCAAAATCAAGTGAGGAAAAATGTTTGAAATGTTAAACATGACATTTTGCATAACGTCGTTTGTTATATTTTCTGTTTTATAAATTCCTGATGGCAAAAAAGTAAGTTGACGCAAAATTGTGCCAAGGTTTTCTTTTTTTTCAATGTCATATCTTGAAGTCAAAATGACATCAGCGTTGTTTTTCATCCCTTCAACAACTTCGTCAAAATGAGTGAAATCATAATTGTCATCATCGCACAAAACCCAAACGTATTTTTTTGAACAAATTTCAAAAGCCTTTGCAATGTTGGCATTGCCACCAATGTTGCGGTTGTTGATTATGTGTTTTATGTTATTATGACATTTTGAGTATTCATCAATAAGCTCACTTGTTCCGTCATTTGATTTATTGTCTAAAACAGTTATATCCAAATTGTTCAAAGGAGAATTTGAAGCCAGAATTTGTTTTAGGGTATTTTCCAAATAGTCCTTGCGGTTGTATGTTATAAGAATTATCTCTAAAATGTCATTTAAATTAAAAGTCATTAAAAATCCTTCATAAAATTTAGGCCAAAGTTTTATTAACAATAGGAGCGATTTGCGAAATTTTGCTTAAAAGATGCTCAAATTGAATTGGATACAAGGATTGAGCACCGTCACACAAAGCCCTGTCCGGGT
>UMLR01038794.1_pt1 | contig 18272 bp, 9 predicted proteins | sample 1966741 | NCBI WGS metagenome assembly UMLR01 (sample SAMEA4836207, study PRJEB28245) | human gut metagenome | biome: gut microbiome; material: fecal sample | place: Denmark | collected 2008 | reverse complement strand
TTGTTCCATTTGTTTATCATCAAATTTAGAATCAGCATAAAACTGTACTTGTTCCATGGACAATCTATTCTCAAAACCCAATCTGATTTGATCCATTTGACTGCTCTTAAGTTTAAAGAAATCATATTTTGCATTAAATTTAGGATTAGCATAAAGTTGTATCTGTTTCATGGTTAATCCACTCTCAAATCCCTTTCTTATTTCCCACATTTGACCATATTCAAATTTAGGATCAGCATAAAACTGTATTTGTTCCATTGGCAATCCATGCTTAAAGCCAAATCTAATTTGTCTCATTTGTTTATCATCAAATTTAAAATCAGCATAGAATTGTACCTGTTCCACAGACAATCCATTCTCAAAACCTAATCTGATTTCATCTATTTGCCTTTCATTAAACTCTTTTCCTCTTATAACTTCATCAATCATTTCCCGTAACTTCTTCTCATCCATAACAAAACCCTCTCTTTCTACTTCATTGTTTCCAAGTTACATAAAATATGTCATATCTCTCTTTTTAAAATAAACATAGAAATTGAATTCCTTTATACAAAAAGAAAGATACCATCTCATTTGAAATGGTATCTCTCTAAGAAAAGATAGGTTGTTTGTTTTAGAAGAATTTCTTCTTTCTTCTCAGTGTGTAAATTCCTGCTCCACCAAAGCCTAATACAAGTCCCATGAGAATTGCTACAAGGATTCCTGCTCCTGTTTTTACCTTCTCATCAGGAGGTGTCTCTTTTGTAAATGTCACTGTCTGATCTTCATCATTGATATCTGCATGTTGTGCTACAAGATTTCCACCTATATACAAGTCCTCAAATACTACCAGACTTTCATACTTTGTGGTATCTGCCTTGAATGTTACTTCTACACTTCCATCAGACTTCTCAGCCTTGAATGTTGTCTCTGCTGTTACTCCAATCGACTGATTTGTTTTCTTGTCCATCAGTACACCCTTTACTGTGTATTCCTGCCCCGGAATCAGATTGGTGTATTCTACAGTATCTACAATTGTTGTTTCTGCATTTACCTGTGCTGTCTTCTTACCATCTACTGTTGCCTTGGTTCCAATCTTAGCTGCATATACACTCTGATCTTCATCATTGATATCTTCATGCTTGGCTACTGTTTTACCATTCAGTTTCAGATATTCATATGCTACAAGGGTTGTTCCAGCTAAATCCTTTGTGTCAATAACAAACTCAACATCAATGCTTCCACTTTCTTTTTCAGGTGTAAATGTTGCTGTTGCAACACTTCCTTCTCTTGCATTTTCTTTCAATGCATCTGTGTTTATTGCATCACTGTCTGTTGCCTTTATCTCTTCCGTTGTTGCTTGTGTTGTAACATTTTCTGTTGTAACAGATTCTGTTGTTGTCAAACCAAGTTTTTCTGTTTCTGTTGCATTAGTTGCATTTTCCTTAAAGACAATTTTCTTTGTATTTAAAGGAATTGGAACTGTATCTGTATAAGTATCACCCACCTTAACTCCATTATCATTCTTGAAGTAAATGAATGTATCACTATTGATTGCATTTCCATTTTCATCTAATACATCTACATATGCGCCAAAGTTAGTTCTGTTTGAATCCCACTGAGTAACAGTCATATTTACTGTTAATGAGTAGTATTTTCCATCTGGAACTTCTTTCAGTTCATAAGTTGCCTTTACTCTGTTGCCAAAACTGTTATGACATCCAATTGTTTCAGGCATTGTAATGGAAATTCCATTCCATTCTTCTGTCTTGGTTTGTATCTTTGTTTCTGTATTCTTTACACTATCCGTTGATACAAGCTTTGTATCAGCTTTCTTATCTTTTGATAATGCTTTCTTTGTACTCTTATCCATGAGAATACCTTCAATGGTATATGTCTCTCCTGGTACAAGGTTTTCATACTTCACTGTATCTACAATTACAGTCTTGTCTCCAAGTACTGTGTTCTTTGTAGATGTCAGCTTGTCTATTGCTGTTGTTCCTATCTTAGGTACATATATAGTCTGATCTTTATCCTCTATATCTTCATGATTTGCAATATTTTTGCCCTCATTATAGAGTTTTTCAAATACTACCAAAGTCTTACTTTCAAGACCTGTTGTATCTACCTCAAACTTAATATCTACTGTTCCCTCAGACTTTGTTGGAACAAACTTGATTTCACTAATATACTCATTTGTCTTTCCAGTTACACTATCTACAAGAGTTTCAATCTTAGAAGATTTGTCTCCCTTTACAAGTTCTTTTCCTGTCTCTTTATCCATCAGCTTACCACTGATTACATACTCTTGTCCAGGAATCAAGCCTTTGTATGAAACCTTATCAACAATGATTGTCTTTCCGTTTGCTGCCACATGTGTCTTTGTATTCTTGTCTGTTGCTGTTGTTTTTATCTCCACTACATGAATGGACTGGTCTTCATCATTGATATCTGCATGACTTCCTACCTTTTTGCCATTGTAGTACAAATCCTCAAAGACTACCACTGTCTTTCCTGCAAGCAGACTTGCATCAAATGTAAATTCTACATCTACAGAACCATTTTCTTCCTCTGCAATAAAGGTTACACTGGATGTTATCTGCTTGCCATCTTTATCTAATAATGGCTCCTTAGTTTCCTTATCCATCAGCACACCTGTTACTGTGTACTCCTTACCCTTTATTACATTAGAGTATTTCACTGCATCTGTAATCGTTACATTTTCAACAGCTTCCGTATAGTGTGTGTCATCTGCATTGTTCTTCACAGACGTCTCTACCTTTGGAAGCTTCACAGTCTGTCCCTCATCCTTGATATCCTTATGCTCTGCTACACAATAGCCGTTTAAGTAAATTTCCTCAAAGGCTACCACACAGTCACCATCAATCTTGGATGCATCAAATCTGAATGTGATATCCACACTTCCATCCGATGTTTCTGGTACAAACTTCTTGATTACATACTGTCCGACTGCTCTTGGCTGTGCATCTGTGTTTGTTGCATCAGACATGGTTGCATCTGTTGCTGTTGCATCAGACATGGTTGCATCTGCAACAGGAAGTTCTTTCTTTGTCAGTCCGTCATAGATTTCTACTGCACTGCCATCTGACTTTCTTACAAGCTGTCCAATGATTACATACTCTCTGCCAGGCAGCAGATTCTCATACTTGACTGTATCAATGAGTTTTGCTTCTTCCTCTGCAAGCATGATTGCTTCCTTTGTCTTGGAATCAGATGCAGATGTACCAATCTTAGGGATATACAAAGTCTGTCCTTCATCCTCGATATCTTCATGGTTTGCAATATTTATTCCTTCAAAGTACAGTTTTTCAAAGACTACCAGAGTCTTTCCATCAAGCTTGTCTGTGTCAAATGTAAATGATACTTTAACTTCTCCTTCTGACGTATCAGGAGTAAACTTGATCTCACTTACACTCTTGTCTGAATAAGGCTTGCCTGTCTCCTTATCCATAAGTGTTGCACTAAGAACATACTCTGTTCCCGGTACTAATCCCTTATAGGAAACCGTATCAATGATTTCTGTCTTGCCATGCTTTAATACATGATCCATTGTGAACTTGTCTGCTGCTGTTGTTCCAATCTTGACAATGTGTACAGCCTGCTCTTCATCAGATAAATCAGAGTGTGTACCTACCTTTACTCCGTTGTAATACAAATCCTCAAAGGCTACCACTGTTACACCCTCATACAGACTTGCATCAAAGGTAAATTCTACATCTGCTGTTCCATTTTCGGATTCTGCAGTAAATGTTGCTGTTGCTGTGACAGGTTTTTTTGTTTCTGCATCCTTGTATATAGGAACACCTGCATCTCTGTCCATTAAGACACCGGTTACAGTGTACTTCTTACCCTTTAATACATTCTCATACTTCACTGTATCTACAATGGTGACTTCTTTTTCTGCCTCAGAATAATGTGTATTATTCTTCTTGTTTACGGCTGTTGTCTGAATCTTAGGAAGATGCACTGTCTGTCCTTCATCAGATAATTCCTTATGCTCTGCTACGGAATATCCGTTTACATACAGCTCCTCAAATGCTACTACACTGATTCCATCCATGTCTGTACCATCAAACTTAAATGTAAGTTCAACACTTCCATCTGCTTCTGTTGGAACAAACTTCTTTACAATGTAGTACCCCTTTGTCTGTGTTTCATCTGTTTCATCATCCTTTTTACTATCATCTGTATCATCCTTTTTAAGAAGTTCTTGAACCTTCTTATAGTTTGCAATATACAGATCAAGTACATTTGATGCATCAATCAAATCATTCAAGAATGGAGCAAGGTTCTTTGCAATCTCAGAATCTGGATACTTGACTGCATATGCTTTTACCAATGTATCAAGGTTACTGAAAGTACCTTCTCCATTATAAAGCTTTTCAGCTACATCCTTTATATGTGCTAAGTCTTTTTCCTGTTCTGTCAAGTCTCCCTTATTATCAGTATCTTCTAAATCAGACTTTGTTTCATCATCAAACTCTGTATCTGACTCATCCAAGCCATCAAGTGGAGTGTTGCCTTCGTTATCTGACTGCATACTGATAAGAAGATTATTCTTCTCCTCATCTGAAAGAAGATTCTTTACTCTGTCTGAGACTATAATCTCTGTTGACAGTGGATGTTCAAGTGTACTTTCATCAAAGTCTTCACCGTTTGTAAGTTCAACAGCTTCCTTCGTATTCTTGTTCATCATCTGTCCTACAATGATATATTCTCTTCCTGGTACAAGATTCTCATATTTTACTGTATCTGTGATTTCTACACTTCCATCTGCATTAGCAATATGATCTTTTGTCTCTGAATCCTTTGCTGTTGTTCCAATCTTAGGAATATAGATGGTTTCTGCTTCATCATCAATCTTGGTATGACTCTTTAATAAGAAGTCTCCAACATACAGTTCTTCATATGCTACAAGTGTCTTACCTGCAAGCTTTGTTGCATCAAAGGCAAATTCCACATCTACTGTTCCATACATCTTATCATCAGCAGTAAATGTCTTTGTTGCTGTTACTTCCTTGCCATCTACCTTGATTACTTCTCCCGTTTCCTTATCTACAAGCTTACCCTTGATAGTAAATTCTATACCACCCACAAGGTTGTAATATGCAACTGTATCTACGACTTTAGCCTCACTTGCCTTTGTCATATTGATACCTATTGTTCCATCATAAGCAGTTGTATGAAGTTCAGGGAAGTAGATAGTCTGGTTCTTGTTTTCAAGGTTACATTCTTGTGCAATCTTCTTGATAACAAGTGGCTCATCATTGCCACCAATCTCTTCAAAATCATCATCTGATGGATTTGGTTTAATGTCATCATCATCTACATCTAAGTTATGATCGCCATCTTCTGTTGTCTCTTCTGTTGTCTCTTCTGTTGTTGTATTCGATGTATCATCAGATGTATCTTCTGTTGTTGATGAGTCTTCTGCATCATCTTCTGTAAGCTTTCCACCACTCACAACAATGTACATTTCCTCAAATACTACTGTTGTCTTGCCTTCTAATTCTTCATAACCCTCAAAAGTAAATGTTATTTCCTTTTCGCCATCTGCCTTTGCTGGTACAAAGTTTACTGTTGAAGTAACTGGATTTCCATCCTTATCAAGCAGTGTTTCCTTTGTATCAAGGTCAACAAGCTTTCCTACAAGCTGATATTCCTCTTTTGGAATAAGGTTGTAATAACTGATTGTATCTGTGATGGAAATCTCCTTGGTATCAGGATTTACCATCTGTGTTGCATTTACTGAATCTCTTGCCTTTGTTTCAATCTTTGGAATATAGATAGTCTGGTTCTCTTCATCCATTTCCTTATGATAACAAAGTTCATAATTTCCATTTACACATAATGTCTCATAGGCAACCAATGTTGTATTTTCCATATCTGTTCCATTGAACTTAAACACAACATCTATATCACCACTTGATGTAGTCGGTGTGAATGTCTTTGTTTCAGTAATTTCCTTGCCATCTTTATCAACAGCAACTTTACCTGTTTTCTTATTCATCAGCACACCATTGATTGTATATTCTACATTTGGTGCTACATTACTATAAGAAACAGTATCAACAATTGTCTCATTTGTCTCAGCAAATGAAAGCTGTGTTTTTGTCTTGAAATCATATGCCTTTGTTGTGATAAGTGGTGCATAAACTGTCTGCATCTCATCATCAATTTCCATATGACTTGCAATCACATTTCTGTTCTTTTTTACTTCTACAAATGATACATAAGCCTTATCTTCCATTTTTGTAGCACTAAAAGTATATTTCAGCTTAAATGTACCATCCTTTTCTGTTGGCTTGAAGATAATCTCATTGCTCTTGTTATAAGACATTCTGCTATCTTCAAAATCATAGATATCTGCAGTTATATGATCTTTATAGTCATCTTCTGCATAATCTACTTTTTCTTTATCAATGAGATATCCACCAATTACATATGTCTGTCCTGGTTCTAAGTTCTCATAAGAAATGGTATCAACCCAAACCTGATCTTCTGTTGGATTTGACTTGATTACATGAAGTCCAGTCTTTTCTTCTGTAAGTTCAGAATCAATCTTAGGGAAATGAATCTGCTGATCTGGATTTGTCAAGTCTTCCTCATATGCAATAGGATTATCAGTACTGATTTCTACATCATACAAATACTCAAATACAACAACTGTACCACCATTCTTGTAATCTGATGCATCAAATTCAAGATTCATGTCAATGGAATCTGTTGCAAGAGTTGGAACAAACTCTTTCTCTACTCTTACTTCCTTGCCCCATGCATCATAGAGAACATCACCTGTATCTGCATCTCTTAATTCTGCAACAAGCTTGTAATTTCTGCCTGGTACAATATTCTCATAAGAAACCTTATCTATGATAACCATGTCACCATATGCATTGCTGTAATGAGACTGCTCATCTTGCGTAAGTGCCACTGTGGAAATTCCACTTGCTGAGTTGTAAATAGTTCCCATGTTTACAGTGCTGTGCATAGCATGTGACTTGTATCCTTCTGGATCAATGTCTGCTGTTGTGTCTGCTGCATCAGAATCAACTACAACTGTATCAGTTACCATCTTATATCCCTTATTATAAGGACATCTAAGTTCTTCAATTGTGTAAGTTCCAAACGGAAGGGCTCCAACTGCATTTAACTCATTAGTAAGAGTTCCTTTTCTTCCTAAGTCATCAGATACCTTTGTATTCAAGCCAAACCATGTACCTACGCCTGCTTTATACTTTTCTACAAGCTTTGCATACTCTGCATCCATACTTGCAATAGTATCTTCATCCTCATTCTCATATGCATTGCTATACTTCATAAGCCAATCATACATCTCATCACCAGCATTTGTATTGTATGTATGATCTACATATTTTGCTGATGTATTGAAATCACCATTTTGGTCAGTAAAGATAACATGACTTTCAATCGGATTTCCATTCTCATCATAGGATGTCATAAGGAATGGTGTATATGGCATTGCCTTCATTGTCATAGCACTCTTCTTCTCAAAGAAGATATCACCACGTACAACAAAGTTGTAAATAATAAGTCTTGCATCAGTTACTTCTTTTGCTTCACCAACAAGTTCTTCCTGAGTGATTCTTGTTCCATCCTCATTGTATGCATTCTCAATTGGTGCATAATGTGTTGTTGATGTTACCTTGACTCCATCTTTGTCAAAATACCATCCATCAGATACAATCTTGCCTTCTTCTCTTATCTCAAAGAAAACAGATGTATTTGGATTGATATTACTTAAATGCAGATATCCATTTGGTGGATATGTCTCATGGATTTCATAAGTACCATATGGAAGCAGATTGTTCTTTGATACAAACTTACCTGTTTTTGCATCTGTCTTGAATGTATATACTACGCTTCCTGGTGCATAACATTCACTATCTTCATAAATACCATTTTCATTGGTATCTACCCATACATAATCCTTACTTCTGTTGATTACTTCAAACTTACCTTCAAGATTTGCAGAGTTAAGAGGAACATTCATCTTTGACTCTTCATCATACTTGTAAACTTCAAAGCCACCTCTGATTACTGCCTCAAAGAATGTCTTATTCAAGTCAGACTTATCATAGGTAAGATTTGCAGTGTCACCATTATTTCTGATTCTGATAATCTTTGCTGTCTCACCATCTCTTTCAGTGGTAGCAAGATATCCCTTAGATGGTGTGTACTCCATTACAAGATATGTACCATAAGGAAGTGCATTATCTACTGTTGAAGCTTCACCATTCTTATCTGTTGTAAGTGTGTAGCAGACATTATCAGAGAGAGATTCCTGAATCTTACTCATCATCTCATCATCAATAATGTTGCTTAACTTTTCATTGTATATACAGTTTTTGAATGTAAGAGTATCAACATCAATTCCAGTCAGATTCTTAAATGTATTCTTTCCTGTTTCTACTCTTGTTCTTGTTGTTCCATCATTTGAACCAATTGTGTACACATAATGATCTGAAATGTTGTATACCTTATATACAGCTTTTTCAAGTGAAGCATCACCCTGTGCATACTTGGACTCATTATCATTTGAAATCTTACCATAATCAGATGACTCAGAAGCAATCACACCATTCATTGTGTGTTCTGCTTTTTCTGCATCATTCTTCTTAATAGTAAGTTTTCCTCTTGCTACATCATCAGTAAGCTTCTGTTCATACTTTGGAACAAAAGTAATGTTATGCTGATGCTCATCAAACACCTTTATTGGGTTTTCTTTGTTTACAATATTTTCAATTTCCTTCTCTGCCTTTTCTGAAGCTGCAAAGATAAAATACTGTCCATCTTTTGTAGCTGTGTATGACTGAGAAATGTTACCTGACTTCAAATATCCAACAGATGGAGTAATCTCTATAATTTCATAATTTCCATTTGGAAGGAGTGTTGCACTTGTAGATGCATACTCAATTCCTTCTGCCTCATCATACTTTGTTGTAAGAGTGATACACTCTCCATCTTTTGCAACCTTTTTATCTCCATTATGATCTCCATCAGTGTCAATCATAATTTCTCCATTGTTTCTGTTGTAAATTTTATAAACAGCACCTTGGAGTGTTGCATCACCTTGTGCTTCCGGATAATAGCCATTCTTTACATCCAAAGATGCCTTTGCATTGTCATAATCATCTGTATCATATTTAACAATAGCTACACCATGCTTTGAAGAATGGTTTGCAATCATGGATGCAATATCATTTCCTAATGAATTGTATTGAATCTCTCTTGCTTTTCCATCAACCAAATGCTTCTTTATTTCTGCAATCTGTGATGCATAGTTTGTATTCACATAGTTTTTGATTGCTTCAATATCCGCATTATTGAGTGCAAGGATAAAATACTGCATATTATCTGTTATCTCAAAAGGAATACCTTCTTTAGAAAGCTTGTCTCCAATAAGATAATCAAGGTTTGTTCCACCATCTTCCAAGAGTGAATACTTACCATACGGAAGAAGTGTTGGATTAGAACTATAAACAGCAGAACCATTGCTCAAAGTAAAAACCTTATACTTTTCACCTGGTTTTAATGCTTTTTCACCAATTCCATCACCATTTTCATCAAGCATTACAACACTTTGGTTATCATTTCTTACATAGATATTGATGCCATCAAATACACTACCTGCAAGCGCACTTGGAGTAAGAGACTCTGCATCATACTTGTAGCCGGCTACACCACCTCTTGCCATAGAGTTAACAAGAGAACGCTCACTTGTAAGATCATTGATATATCCATCACCTAATGTAGTCCATGATGTAGACTTATCTTTTAATCCATCACTGTTAGGGAAATACACCTCGGTTGTATCAAAAATACTGTCTCTAATCATTCCATTTGGAGCAGTCTTTTCTACAACTTTATATGTTCCCATTTGCAGATACTTTCCATTCAATTCATAGAATCCGTTTTTATCTGTAGTGAAGTTTCCAATTACATCACCCTTGCGATAGACTTCTCCATCATCTTTCTTGCCATTAAGGTTCTTATCATACCATGTTGTATCATCATTATCATTGCCTGTCTTGTATCTTCCAACATATACTAAATCAAAGTTTGTGGTATAGTCTATCATGCCACCTTCTGTTGCATTTGTGTTGGTATCTTTATTATTCTTTTGAACCTTAAATCCCATCATCTTGCAGTTTTCTTCCATCTGCAAGTCAACAGTTGCATTGGCAGCAATGATTATATTACTTATTTGTGCTACTGCATTTCCTTGACCATCATCTGTAGACACAACATCAAAATCAAGAATTTTTCCATTAAAGTCTGTTGCTTGTTTGATTACTTGTCCATCTTTAATAACAAAATAACTACCACTTGGCAGATATCCATCAGCTGGAGTTGACTCTGATAATGTATAATTACCAAGGAAAAATTGAACTCCACCATAACTATTTAGATATACTTTTCCATTATACAAATATGATGGACTTGCAAAGTTTATATATCCATTACTATCAGATTTATAAACCCACTTTTCGCCCGTGTTATTATTTGTAAGTGTAAATAATGCATTTTTTACCTTTGTTTCTGCTTTATCTTTCTTAGCAATTTGCATCTTAAACGGATCACCAGAAAACATATCTTCAAAGTTAAATGATTTTACACTGCCATCCAAGTCAAGAGATACAAAATAGTCTTGTCCATCTGCAGTCTTGTGTGACCATCCTTTTGGTGCTGTTGTTTCAGAAACTGTGATGCTCTTTTCTTTTGTGTAATAAGTTACACCTACTGTTAATTGTCCATTAGTTGCCGGTATAGTACATCCTTGATCCAAGTAAACCTGAATTGGTGTATGGGCAGCATCTCCTCTCTTCCATGCAGTAAATCTTGCATCTGGAAGAATACCATAGCTTTGGCTGTATACACTTGCAATATCATTCAAAGTACATGTTCCATTGGCAGTCTTTACACCATTTACATAAGTAGCAGTAGGAATGCTGACACTTACTGCTTTCTTTGTAATTGTAAATGGAAATGTTGACCACTTAACAGATAAGTTGATACTTTTTTTACTACCATATCCAACACATGCTACATTCTGAAAACTTGATTTTCTGGAATCATTGACTACAAATTTTGCAACTTGATATATAGGCTGATCACTCTGAATTCCACCTATAGTTGTTGTTTGCCCTGCAAGACTTGAATTTGCAAGCAGACAGATACTTTGCCCATTCCCCACAGAAACTCTTGAACCTGATTCATATTCTGATTTATTTCCAGTTCCATTTGCTCCACTATACAAATACACCTTACAGTTATTTGGAACAATAAAGCTATATGTCATGCCTTGCACACATGTAAGATTCATTGGCTTTGACTTCATCATACCATTTTCTGAATCACTTGCTTCTTGGCTATTTGATGATAAAGATGCTGTTTGATCATCTTCTTCCAAAAAGATAGTTTGATTTGCAAGAAAATTTCTATATGCTGTTACATCTGGAAGTTTGCTTATTGTACTTACTGAATCTCCATTATAATAGCTACATGTAAGAGCTACAACACCATCATCATGTTTTGCTCTGTCATCATCTCCACCATAATCATCAAATCCATCCCATTTTGGATCCGGAGCTGTATTTGCCCAAAGTAATGCTTTTGCAATATTTCTTCTTGTTACATCATTTGGAAATGCAGCTTTTCCAATATAACAATCAGTCTTAAGATTGTCTCCTTTATTCATATCTCCTGATTGACTATGCTGACAACAATATCCAAGGACACTAGATTCTACTTTGCCTTGTGCATTATAAACCAAAAGATGGTATAACGAAGCTGTAATTCCATTTACTTTTCCATGGTAATGATCAGCCACAACAAATCCTTTATTATCATCAAAATATCCATTTACTAAAAAATTTGCGTCTAAAGAATCCACAATATCCAAATAATTATCATCATCTTTTGGCAAATCCTCTTTTATATAATCAGTTTCAAATATCTTTCCATTATTCAAATCTAATCCATCTACACCATCTCTTGCAAGCATAGCTGCCAAGATTGCAGATGCCTTTGATGTAGAATCAGCTACTATATTATAGTCTACACTATCACCATAGTTTGAAAACGAAAGTCTTTCACCAGTAATATTACATGCACCAGCTACATATACACATTCCATTCTTGCAGGAGTGTAATATTTTGCATTTTTCCCGTTATTACCAGCAGAACTTGTTACAAGAATTCCATTATCCGTTGCCATCTCAATAGCTGTTTCTACTATCTCTGATTTTTGTGTTGCAATTGCAGACATAGACAAATTGATTACTTTTACTTTGCTTTCAATTGCATACATCACAGCAGCATAGACATCAGAAGCATAAGCAGAACCATCACTGCCTAAAGCTTTAATGGAAAGTATCTCTGCATCTTGGTATTCACCAACAATAGCATCATACATCTTCTGTCCATGTCCATTGTCATCCTTTACATCTCCACCTAGAACAGAAACTGTATCAACAACATTATTGCCTTCACACCCTGTATCAATAAGCGCAATGGCACTGGGATATGTTTTCTTCTCTAACACAGATGCTTCAGATAATGCATCACTTTCATTATCATCTGTCATTGCTATGCTTGTAGTTTCCTCTTCTCCATCAGATACATGGAATAATACTGTATTGATATCAAGCATTTCTGTCTTATTATAGTAATAGGAGTATGCATACATAGTTTCTTCTGGTGTTGCAAAGCGAAGAAGATATACTCCACCATACTCTGAAACAACTTCTGTGTTTGATGTGAACACAGATGCATCAGCTACTGCAAGAAGTTCACAAGATGAAAAATCTTCACTTTTCAATGATTCAGAATCAAGTCCTGTATCAAAGAAATGGTTAAATTCTACTGCATCTGCTCTTTCACCACTGTCATTTAATGATTCAAAATCACTATCTGATAAGTTTGTGTCAAGTGATGTATCATTTTCTGTTGCATACACGCTTGTTCCACTTCCCATAATAGAAGTAAAACTCATCATTACAGCTAGAGACATTGCAAGAACTCTTTCAGCAAATCTTGTTTTTCTTTTCTCTCTCATAAAATCCTACCCTTTCTTTTCTTTATATCTATCTTGAAACACCTTTCAAAGATGTGTTGTCTTGTTAACAAAGGAATTAAATTCCTTTGGTGGTAAAATTTAACACACAAGATAAATATGGTAGAATTTCTAAGATGTAATTTATGGCAAAAAAAATAAAGACTTAGAATTTTACTAAGTCTTTATTTTTTTAAAAAATATTATTGCTTATTAGAATTAGTTGATTTGATTTTTTCTTGGTGAACTGATTTATTTTTTCTATTGGAACTGATATTACTTGGCATTTTAATTGTTTTAATTTTCTCATAAGTTTCATTCACATCACTTCCTATAACAATTGGATCTTTCATCGAATCATCTAATGCCGAAAATTTTTTATACAGTTGCGACATACTAATATTATCTTTATCTTGCTTCCCTTTTTGAATATCATATTCTTGCATTTTCCCAATTATTTCTATAATAGATTTCTCCTCTTCTGGATTAAATAAGTAATGAGCAATTATTTCAGGCAATTTACAAATTGCTACCAATGTTGTACTTAATGATGATACAAGTGGTAATATTAAAGCCACATTATTCTTTGAAGATAATTTGTCATAATTTAATGCTGAAACAATAACAATCACTACAAATAAAATTATCAAAACTACTAAAATTGAACTTATTCCATAGAAAAAAACTTTTTTAAGAGTTAATTTAAGTGCTAATGACTTTTCTGTATTCTTTACATATTTTTTTAATAGTTTTGTATACTTTTTGGATCGACTATTTTCTTGGTTTATATTATAATCTTGGCTCATATTATAATCTTGGTTTATATTATAATTATGCTTTTTCACCTTCTTTTTAGTTTCTTCTTTATTTTTTCTTAATTTAGAAATCACTCAGCGCACCTTTCTAGTAAAATTTCTTTTACTCTTTTTTCTATAGATTCAGGTTTCACTTGGAAATAATCAGCTAGATATTCAACTATTTTCTTTTTATTGCCAAAATATGCCTTGCTTGCAACATTATAACGATATACAAACTTTTTTGTTGGCATTAATAATTCGGCAGCAAATTGATCTGCACATTTTTCTTTTTTGTCTTGATGGCTATTATACTTATACTTCTCCTCAAAAAGTATATTAGGATCCAGATATTTGGAGTCTCCTAAACAATCCATTATGTAATGTCCTAACTCATGAGCAGCGACAAATCTTTGATGGGAAATTGGATCATTCATATTTGTTATGATGATTTTATCTGTCCCATAAAAATCTTTAGTGTTTCCATTAACTTTAATTATTCCAGATATACCTCCTTCATCAAAATTATTCAAATCACTATTACATACCTCAAAATCAAAATCTCTTATGACTTGAAAAATAGGAGTAGCTCCAAATGGTTTATCCATATACACTGCCAATATTTCTTCTGCTATTTGTATAGCATCTGCAACATAATATTCGTTTTTACTCCTTTTTTGTACAGTATGTTTATTCACTATCAATTTAATTTGTTCTCTGCACATTTTTTTATCTTGTTTTCCTTTCTTCGCATAATCAAATCTTATCAATTTCCCCATAATAAACCTCCATTATTTCTTTAGTAATCCAACATCAATAATATGATTTATTTGTTGTGCCAAGAAAATATTGCAGGTTATTTTTTAATTTTTATCTCATACATTCCCTCCATTTCTAATCATATTCATTTTTCAAGCTACACATATAATATTTTCAAGTGTCTACATAATACCAGAAATAGTAGGTATTTACAAGATTTGTTATTAATTTTCAACTAAAAATTTATATAAAAATATATAAAAATTCCATTTGAAAGCAGGAAGGACTCAGTTTCTCAACTGAGTCCTTGTCAGAGTAAAAATACTCCTATTCTGCCTTTATAATTTCCAATTTCCACAGCATTATCTTTTTTGCCCACAGCCACTACAATACTGATAATCAGTCACTTCTTCATCATAAGCATCCTTAACTTTGACTCTTTCAGTGTCATTATATGGAACTTGTCTATGCCTATATTCAGTGTGACTTCCTGAACACTTTGTAACTTCTACCCACCATGGATTTTCATCAGTACCACCATTCACCCACATAGTACCTGAACTTTTCCAATGGGCATCTGATCCAACATCAGATATATCCTTGCCACATGTATTGCAAATTATTACATCATACACTTCATCCTTATACTTAGTCACAGTCCTATCTTCATACTCAGCGTCATGGTGTACAGTTTTCTTATGATCAACCCATACATGCTGATGCTCTGTATTTTGCTGAGTTGTTTGAGATGGGGAGCTTTGAGATGTAGAATTAGATGGCTTCTGATTATTGGATGGTTTCTGACTACTCTCTTGTGTAGTGTTTTGTGTAGCTTGAGTAGTGTTCTGTTGCTGAGTAGTTGAATTTTGATTCTGTGTATTTGATGTGTTTGTATCTTCTTTCTTAGAATCTTGTTTTGTATTACCAGCAACAGTATCTTCTTTTTTATTTTCTGTTGTTGAAGTTGTTTGGTCATCCTTTTTGGAATCTGTCTTACCATTGGATGAATCCTTTACTAATTCAGTTGTTGTGTTATTATCATCTGATTCTGTTTTTTTAGTTTCATTTGTAACAACATTGACAACTGCATCAGTAGATGTTGCTGTATTATCAGAAAGTCTTTTTCTTGTCTGTGCAAAAACAGAAATACAAGCAACAATAACAACTACAACAAGAACAATAATTGTAAGAAGAATGTTCTTTTTCTTGTTTGTTTTATTATTCTTCATAATATTCCACTCCTTTTTTTAATAATTTATCTTTAATATGTTCATCTACTATTAAAGAAATAAACTCTCCCTAATCACAATTCTGATCATACCATTATCTCCCATAATTAGCAATGATTTTCTTTTGTTTACAGCAATATCTTTTTATAGGGTTATTTTTATATTCTTACTCCAAAGTTCCATACTTTTATATTAAATCAGAAAGTATACTTCCTTCCTAATCCTTATCAGTCTAAGTTGATTTCTTTAACTGTACAACCTTTTTCTTCTAATTCTTTTATGAATCTTTGCTGCATTTTTTCCGGAACATCGGTAATAACCATACGATGACTTTCACCAGTATTATCTATATTTGGTCCTATATGAATCCTTCCTTTTATTTTCGGTTTTATAATGTACAACATTACTTTTCTTCTTTCTCTTATCTTTGCCATCAATTTTAAATGCTTCATATGTCCCTCCATTTAGTTTTTTTGATTTTACTTACTTATCCTTAATGATGTCTTTATACATATCTTCCGTGATACATACAGAGTATTCATCACTTGTAATGAACAAAAACTTATAAGATGATTTGGTAATTTCTGCTGATCCATTATTATCAGCAATGTTCAACTCTTTTGAATCCACTTTTACCATTCTACTTGTTATATCGTCTTTTACATACATACTTTTTCCATCATAGGCAATATCTTCAACAGTAATGGAGTATTTGTATTCATCTACAATCTCTTTCTTTTTTGGAAACGGTGTTGTTGATACCAAAATAAAAACAGATGAAACCGCTACCAATATAGATAATGTTAAAAATACAAAAAATTCATTTTTATCTTTCATTACATACAATACCATAGTGATATATATCAAAAGAGCAAAGATGAATGTTGATATTACACAAATCAACCTCATTGATTCAACAGAACTAATATCCATTTCAAAAATATCCTTTCTTTGTATTTACAAACTTTGTATTACAAAAATGCAGTCTTTTAAGTATTTCTTATCACTCTACAATGTCCTTATACATGTCTTTCGTAATAGACACATAATATTCATCACTTGTAATAAACCAAAGCTTATAAGATTTTTTTACCACTTTGGCTGATTCTTTATCATATACAATAGCTACATTCTCAAAAAACTTTTCTGAATCTATGACTTCTGTTTTATCATCTATTTTGTTTATATACACCTTTTTATCTTTTTCATTATAAAGAATATCATCAACAGTAATAGAAGATTCATGTTCTTCTACAACTGTTTTTTTTACATCATATAATCCTACCATAACTAAACCAAATACAGTTAAAATTCCAAACATAATGCTTAGTACAATAGTTGTAGGCCATATGTCAGCATTACGAGATTTCAAATAAAGGATTACAAGTATTCCCAAAGCCAACACCAATGCTGTCATCTTTACAAATAATTTAAATAAACTAATATCCATCTTTTTTTTCTCCTTTTCTACATTACTATATGTTTCTATTATCTTACTGCTTTCTTATACATATCCTGAGTGATATAAACAAAATACTCATTGCTTGTAATACATAAGTATTGATAAGATTTCTTCTCCACTCTTGCTGATTTTTCATCATTTATAATATTTACATTATCAAAGAAATCCTCTGAATTTATTTTATTTGTCTCATTTGCTTTGCTATCCCTTACATATACATTATCACCATCATAGATAACATCATCAGCAGTGATGGAATATTCATATTCACTTACAACTTCTTTTTTATATGAAAAAAGTGATATTAATGCAAAGCCAATACAGTTAAAAATTGCTAATGTTATTGCTGCAATTTTAAATACATGACATGCAGATTCTCTCCCCATCATTGCTAAGTAAATAGCAACAAGTGAAAAAACCAGAAAAATAAATAACAATAGTTTTGACAACATCTCTACCAAGCTAATATCCATATATTTTATGCCTCCTTTTATATATTTTTATTATTGAATAAAGCCTTATGTTTTGCTTCTTTTATTTTATCAATGTAAAAATGAATGAAAGTTTTGCAAAAAAAATAATACTAGATAACATATCTAGTATTATTTGACATAAATTTAAAGTTCTTCCTCTTCATACTCAAAGTCATCATCCATTGAAGATTCTATGTTATTATTAAGTTCTATATCTGTTTCCTCTTCATTGCAATTTTCCCCTTCAAATAAATCAAATGAGGAATTTTTTATTTTATCAACATTGAATATATCTGGTAATGCTATATCTGCTTCCTCTGACACATTCTTAAATGTGCCTTCCTTGTTACTTATATCTTTAATCATATCATTATCCATAAGATAATCTTTCAATGAAAATGTTTTTGAAACTGTGCAGTTTTTAAATATACCTTCATTCCTTGCTTCTGAGTTTATTTCCTCACCTATTTGTTCAAG
>UMLR01087886.1_pt1 | contig 18421 bp, 20 predicted proteins | sample 1966741 | NCBI WGS metagenome assembly UMLR01 (sample SAMEA4836207, study PRJEB28245) | human gut metagenome | biome: gut microbiome; material: fecal sample | place: Denmark | collected 2008 | reverse complement strand
ATATTCCTTAACCCTTTATTTGTCAAGCTGACAAACTAAAGCAATTTTTTGCACCACGATATAATACACAATAGGTCAAGTCGGGTAGGTTGGTTTTACTAAACCGACAATAAATTTCTTATTTTACCTGACCCTTTTTCTCTAACTGCAAGTCAAATCACAATTTATACTTTTAATCATAATGATATTTTATTCCTCCTGTAAATCAAGTCTTATAATCCTGTTTTTTCTGCAAGTAGGTAGGTTGGGCATACCTGCCCAACAACTTAAAAAATTCTCGTTTCATCTGCCACATTTTCTCAAACTGTAAGTCAAATTACAAAAGTCCTCAAGATTTAGTTTTAAAGCTACCGGAACGGCATTATTTAAGTTATTAACAGGTGGTTTCAAGCTGTAAACAAAAAGTAGGTAGGTTGGGCATACCTGCCCAACAACTTGAAAAATTCTCATTTCATTATAATTAGAAGTATAGTTTTATAAATTTGTAATCTTAAGCAATCGGGAAAGTGTTTAGTTTTATTGGGGTTTATTGCCTCTTCCCATGTCTAAAGAAATGTAGTGTCAGAATTATCCTTTTTATCCTTTTCTTATCCTTAAAATTATCCTTTTTTCCGTTGGCTCTCTGCGTTTTGCCCTCAATCTCGCACGTTGTTTAGGTTTCAAAAAGGATAAATAAAGGATAATTTTAATTACATTTGAAGAGTTTTTATTTAAAAATTTCCCACTTGTCGGAAACCCATTTAAAATGCATATTTCCACGTTTAAAAATATTTAAGGGAAGTGAAATTTTTGTCTCAAAAAATGTAATTTTAACTCCAAATGTAATTGTTGAGAAAATTTTTAAAAATCGTTTAAAACTCTTTTAAAATAAGGTTAAAGAGTGTTTTTTGTTTAAAATGTTTTCCGGATGAAATGTTAGAAATAACGATTACATTTTTGAATAAAAATTAATTCAATGTAATTTAAAAATGTAATCATAAATGTAATTATAAAATGAAAAAATGTAATATTTTCTGATTGAATAATTACATTTTTATTCGACACCTTCTGACACATTTCCCACAAATAGACTTCCAATTTAATAACTTTAGAGCGATAGATGGAAGTATGAAAGATATGCTTAAAAAATTTAATACCACAGAAACGTGGATAGATGTTGAAACTTTAGCCAACCTGAAAGGAATTTCAAAGCGAGCAATCAGGTTAAGTTTTAACAGTAAGAATTCAAATTATGAAACTAAAATTGAAAACGGCAAAGGTGGACATCTATACAAAATAAGATTATCAAGTATTGAAGAAGATTTACAAATAAAATATATTCACGAATATTATGATACCCTTTCAACCACTAACAATATTATTGAATTACATAATTTTGAACCTAAAGCAGAAAAAATTATTTCTTTTAAACAAAGAGAGCTTGCACTTGCAAAATATGATTTAGTCAAAATTTGGGAGAATTACAGGTTAGAGCAAAAACAAAAAGGGACTTCTAAAAAAGTTGCTGATAGAGAATTTTTAACAACATATAATACCGGCTTGCTATACTCAAAAATATTCAATGTTTTAGGAAATATCAGTATCGGAGCATTGTACCGTTGGAAAATGTTATTGGATAAAAATCCCGATTGGACAACATTAGTCGGGAATTACAACTACACAGCAAACGGTTGTTATAGAACAAGCCTTAATGAAAATGAAATTAAAATATTTTTAAACATACTTTTATCTCCGAATAAATTTTCAATCGGCAGGGCAATATCATTAACGCAATATATTCTAAAAGAAAAGAATGCCGAAAATATTCCGACAGAAGTTACATTTAGAAGATATGCCAAATGGTACAAAGCAAATAATTTAGATAAATGGACTCTTGCACGTGATGGTATGAAAGCCTTAAAAGATAAGGTTGAACCATATATTGTGAGAGATGTAAGTATGCTTGAAGTCGGACAAGTCCTGATTGCTGATGGGCATACCTTAAATTTTCAAGTAATAAACCCGTTTACAGGCAGACCTTCAAGAGCAACATTAATAGGTTTTCTTGATTGGAAATCAGGTGGACTTGTCGGTTATGACATTATGCTTGAAGAAAACACTCAAAATATTGCAAATGCTTTGAGGAACGCAATTTTAAATATGGATAAAGTTCCTGAATATGTTTATCAAGATAATGGTCGTGCTTTTAAATCTAAATTCTTTAATGGCGATTCTAAATTTGAAGAACTAGGTTTTACAGGGGTTTATCAAAAATTAGGAATAACACCTGTTTATGCAACACCATATCCTGTGTTCCCACCACCGCAATGTGCTGCGTATTTTCCGTCATGCGAGAAATTATGAAAAGATAGCTCAACAGGTTTTGCAAGAACCAACAGAACCAGTAGTTCAGACAGAACTATATAAAATGCAGTTAAGAATATTCTCCAGCAGTTCTAATGATATTGGTTCAAAAATTCCATCTAAACAAAAGCAATTAAGCATCTATAACAAACTGCTAAACATCTTAAATACAGGTCTCGAAAAAAGCGATGGAGTATATAGAACCTATTTTGAAGAAAACCTAAAAAAAGTTGAATCATACGCACCGTTTATATCTCGAGAAAACGCTGTTGAAGTACCTGAAAACGAAGATATTGTAAACTGTTTATATAAAGGGATAAAGTCACCTATACTTGAAAAAATAGAAGAAGTTGGAACAAAAACAGGAAACAAAAAAGGCTCGTTTGCTCTAAAAGGACTATGCGTAGTGTTTGGTCTTGGTGCAACAGGATTATGCTTTAATAAGAAAAAGAAGAATTAATATTTCAAACCAAATTATACTATCACAACTTACCACCAACGGATTTGTACAACCCTAATGTTGCAACAAGCACATCTGTTTTACTTTGGGTTTCTACTTTTTGCAAAGTTAAAAGATTTTCTTTGTATTTGAGTGTATCAAGGTAAGATATAGCACCTTTTTCATACTTATAATTCATATCATTATAATATTTTGTCTCACATTGAACACGTTTAATATCGTTTTTATTTTTATTCGCACCAGTTTTTAGTTCAGCAAGGCTGTCATTAACTTCTTGAATAGATGTTAGTATTGTTTTTTGATAGTTGTTAAACAACTGTTCATATTTGTATTTTTTAGCCTTCAACCTTGCCATTAGCCTTCCACCTTGAAATATAGGTTGAGTTAATCCACCGCCAAGTTGAAAAATAGCACTTCTCCAATCAAACATCCTTGACATACTATAAGCATTAAACCCAAAAAATCCTGTAAGATTAATCGTTGGAATCATATTTTTTCGGGCATATTTCACATCAAACGCAGCTGCTTGCAACTCAGCTTCAGCCTTTAAAATATCAGGTCGTTGATTAATTATTTCAGACGAAATAGAGTCAGGAAGATTTGCTAAACCAGATATTTTATCAATAGAGCCACGAACTATACTTGAAGATTGATTACTTGTATCACCAGTTAAAACAGCAAGTTGATTTAACATTTTAATTTGAGAGAGCTTTAGAGTTTCCATATCAGATAAAGCCTCTGTATATGATTTATCAGCAACTGTAACATCTGTAGAAGAGGCTAATCCGTGTTCAAAATTTATTTTTGTTAATTCTAATATTTCTTTTCTAATCCTCAAAAGTTCTTTTTCAATCTTGATTTGTTTATCCAAGCTCAAGATATTAAAATACGTCGTTGCAGTCAAAACTGTCAACGAGGTAAAAGCAGCTTTTTCGTCATATTTCAGCGCTTCATATTCTTTTTTTAGTTTTTTTGTATAATCTCTATTTTTACCCCAAATATCAACTTCATAACTCACTGTGAGTGGCAAACGAATATTATTAGAGTAATACGAAGGGAAAAATCTTCCTGAATAAGGAATAGATCCTGTATACTTTTCACGGTTTGCAGTAGAATTAAACTCTATTGATGGAAGTTGATTTGCAAACCCTTCTTTCACATTTTCTTTTGCTTCCAAAACTTTTAATGCATTTATTTTTATATCGTAGTTTGATTTAGCTGTTTTAAGCACATATTCTGATAAAATAGGGTCATTAAACTTATCCCACCACTCAAGATTTGTATACTCAACCTGAGCATTAGGAATAACATCTTTTATACAATATGCAGGACTAACCCCTATCAATATTATTAGTAAAGTTAGAAAAATCTTTTTCATAATTATTTCCTTTTCAATCGATTAGTCAAATATTTTGCTAATGTCATAATCGTTGTATATAAAACAGGTATCAAGAACAGGTTCAATATTGTTGAAACAATCATACCGCCAAAAACAGCAGTACCCATAGAAATTCTGCTTGTTGCTCCAACCCCCGTTGCAAATACAAGTGGTAAAAGCCCCAATATACAAGCAAACGAGGTCATCATAATCGGCCTGAAACGAATAACAGCAGCCTCAATAATTGATTCACGCAAACTTTTACCTGATTCTTGTAATTGGTTAGCAAACTCAACAATCAAAATAGCGTTTTTACTTGCCAATCCTATAAGCATAACAAGCCCGATTTGGCAGAACACATCGTTATCAAGCCCACGTATAAACTGTGCAAACATTGCACCAAAAATTGCAAGAGGAACGGCGAACAAAATTATTGCAGGTGAAAACACGTTTTCATACTGTGCAGCAAGTATTAAGAATACAAACAAAAGACTCAACCCGAATATTAACCCTGCTAGCGAGCCTGACTCTTGCTGTTCCAATACAATCCCTGACCATTCATAAGAGAAGTTTTGAGGCAGAACCTTATTAGCTAACTTCTCCATCTCTTTTACAGCCTGTCCCATACTTGTACCTTGAGCGGCAGATCCTGTAATCTCTGTCGAACGTCTGAGGTTATAGTGATAAATCGTATCTGCACTATGAATTGTTTTATGAGTGATAAAGTTTGAAAGAGGGACCATTCCACCCTCTGAATTTCTGACATAGAGCTGTCCCAATATATCAGGAGAAGCTCTGAACTCTTTATCTGCCTGAGCGTAAACCCTATAACTCTTGTTCAGATACGTAAAATCATTAACATACACAGAACCCATAAAAACTTGTAGAGTATCATAGATTTCTTTTAGTGATATATTCATCTGTTTTGCTTTTAATTTATCCACCTGTAAGTCAATCATAGGACTATTTGCTGTATATGATGTAAATAAACCTGTAAGAGCAGGCGTCTTATAACTTTCAGTAATAATACTTTGCGTAACATCACCTAATTCTTCAAGAGTATGGCTGGCATCATCTTTAACCTCAAACTGAAAACCACCAACAGTACCAATACCTTCAATAGCAGGCGGTTCAAATGCCACAATAGACGCATCAGGTATCTTAGAGAATTCTACATTCAACCTGTTTACAATACTGTTTGCAGAGTGTTTCTTCCCTTTTCTCTCGTGGTTGGGTTTCAAATCAACATACATAACAGCTTTATTTGATGCAATCCCGTTGAAACTGTAACCTATGAAATCAAACACACCTTTTACGTCTTCTTCTTTCCTTATAATATTATTTACCTTGTTTGCTATTGATTTGGTTTCGTTCAAAGAGACTCCGTCAGGAGCTTGTATAACAACAGAGAAGTATGCCTGATCTTCAATCGGGATAAATGATTGAGGAACAATTTTGAATAAAACCAATGTTAATATCAGTAATGTATAAAACCCGATAAACACCTTTTTTCTGTTGTTTAAAACATTGTTTAATAAAACTCTGTATTTTGCGATAATGTTTGATAACCAATTATTAAACATTTCAAAGAATTTTAGAGTTTTACGAGGTTTATTTTTTAATAAGATAGCCGACATTGCGGGAGTCAGCGTAACTGATACAAACGCAGAAAAGAATATTGAAAATGCAATTGTTAAAGCAAATTGTTTGTATAGTTTGCCTGTCGTACCAGGAAAGAAAGCAACAGGAACAAACACTGTAATCAAAACAAGTGATGTTGCAATAACTGCACCAAAAATTTCTTTCATACCTTCGACCGCAGCATCGTACGGTTTCATCTTCTTTTCATACATAAATCTTGCGATATTTTCAACAACAATAATCGCATCGTCTACTACAAGTCCAGTTGCAAGTACTATTCCAAACAATGTTAATGTATTAATAGAAAATCCAAAAAGTTTTAATAAAATAAAAGTACCCACAAGCGAAACAGGAATTGTAATTGAAGGTATAATTGTAGTTCTAAGATTTTGTAAAAATACGAATATAACAGCAATTACCAGTAAGATTGAACCAACTAAGGTCAATAAAACCTCGTGTATTGACTCTTTTACAATACTGCTTGAATCGATTGTCAGTTTAATCTGCATACCTGGTGGAAAGTTCTTTTCTATACTTACCATTTTAGCTTTAATTTGTTTTGCAACATTGATAGCGTTCGCATCAGGAAGTTGGAAAATCGCAATTCCGACAGATTCCTTGTCATTATAACCTGTTATAGTATTATATGTTTCAGCACCAAGTTCAGACCAGCCAACATCTCTCAATCTAATAATATTTTTCCCATCGGTTTTTATAACCATATCATCAAATTCTTCAGGAGTTTTTAATCTTCCTGGAACTTGAATATTCATTTGTATTGTTTGATTATCGTTATTTGGAGCACCCCCAACTTGACCTGCCGCAACCTGAATATTTTGTTCAGAAAGTGCACTAACAACATCAGATGCGGTTAAACCTTTGCTTGCAAGTTTAAATGGATCAAGCCATAAACGAATAGAAAAAATTCTTTCACCAAAAATCATTACGTTCGCAACACCATTGGTTCTTTGGAGAGAATCTTTTATATACCTATCAATATAATTCGTCAAGAATTTTACGTCATATTCGTTATTCTTAGAATTTAAGACATAAAGCAACACCATTGCAGTTGAGTTCTTATCAATAGTAATTCCCGTAGCTTTAACTTCAGCAGGAAGTCGTGCCTCAACTTGTTTAACCCTTGTTTGGACATCCAAAAGGGCATCTTCAATTCTTCTATCAGAATTAAAAATTACGTTAATAGTACAAGTTCCGTCGTTCCCACTTGAGGAAGTCATGTACTTCATTCCTTTTGCACCGTTTATTGATTTTTCTAATATAGAAGTAACGGTTGCCTCAACAGTTTGAGCATCAGCCCCAATATAGTTTGCTGTTACAGTAATTTGTGAAGGTGCTAACTGTGGGTATTGCTCTACAGGTAATAGCGGAATACATATTAATCCCGCAAGAAATATTATTATTGAACAAACTGAAGCTAAAACAGGTCTTTTTATAAAGGTTTCGACAAACATTATTCATCCTCACCAATTTCTACTATTGCTCCGTCATAAATTTTTTGAATACCTTTTATGACAATACAATCGCCAGCATTCAAACCTTTTTTCACAATGTGTTTACCGTTATATAACTCACCAAGCGTTATAGGAACTTGACTTATAACCTTTTGCCCTTTGCTATCTTTAACAACATAAGCAAAGTCCTGCCCCGCAATAAATGTTGTTGAAGTTACAGGAGCTAAAATACCGTCATACTCATTGTATACAACTCTTACTTTTACAGATTGGTCTGCTTTTAAAACTCCGTCTTTATTTTCAAAATTTGCTTTTATAAGAATGGTTTGAGTGTTTGTATCAACTCTTGGAGAAACAAATCTGATTTTTGATTCTGCAATAACATTATTCTCAAAATCCAACACTTGAACAGGTAAGCCTTGCTTTATCTCAAAAATTTTGTTTGCAGGAATACCGACATTCAACTCTAATATTTCGTTTTGGGTTACTGATAAAAGTTTTGTTTCAGGTGAAACATATTCGCCAAGTTTCACAGGTATGTCACCTATTATTCCTGAAAAAGGTGCTGTAATTCTATGGTAACCAAGCTGAACGGTTTGTTCTCTTATTTGAGAGGCATTTTCATCAAGAGCAGATTTTGCCTTTTTGTATTCATTTTCATAGTTTTCTAGCTCTTGTTTACTTACGGTTTTTCTCGAATATAAATCCAAATATCTTTTATACTGAATTTTTGCGATTTCGTAATTTCTAGATAACGATTCTTGCTTAACCTTATAAGAATTAAGCGATGCCTGTTGTTTACGAGAATCAATAAGAATAAGAGTTTGACCCTTTTGAACTCTGTCACCCGCTTTGACATTTATGCTTGCAATCTGTCCTGAAACTTGAGGTTGAATAAATACAGATTGTCTGGATATCAAAGTCCCTTGATAACATTCCGCATTATCAATCTTTTCTAACTTTAAAACCTCTGTATTCACAATAGTTTTTTCAACTTTTTTATTTAGTTTTATAAAAAGAAAAATACTCACACAAAATATCAACAACAAAATTATTGCCCCAACTATTATTTTTTTATTTTTCATATAAACTCTCCAGTCCGAAATCATACTTAATAGATTAGTACGAAATCGGACTAAAGTCAATATATTGACACGAGTAAAAATAAGACTTACACTAATAGTATGAAATCGGACTAAGGGGGTTTATGGAGAATAGCACACATTCTGAATTAAATGAGTTTAACTGTATATACAAAGAAATGGGTGATTTATACCATAAAATTTCTATGAAGTTGGGGTTATCCGACAGCGAGTTTTTGATTTTGTATGCACTTGTTGAATTGAATATAAACAGACAAAAAGACATAGCAGATTACTTCTTTATGAGCAAACAGACAGTAAATTCGGCTGTTAAAAAGTTAATAAAATCGGAGATTATTGAATTAAGACAGTCAAAGGATCGTGATATGCAAATAATATTTACTGAAATGGGTGAAAATTTTGCAAAAGAAAAGCTTGTCCCGATAATAAACATAGAGAAGGATACTTTTGTAACAATGGGAAAAACAGAGAGTCAAGAGCTTTTACGTTTAACTAGGAAACATATGGAGATATTTAAAGAACTTATAAACAAACACTATTTAAAATAAAAGAGGGTTTTTCAACCCTCTTTTTATTAAACATTATTTTAATTTGTTATATTCTTCATCTCCTACAGCTTCGAGCCATTCTGTAGAAGTTTCAGTTCCTTCTATTTCTACAGCAATATGAGAGAACCAGCTATCAGGTGCAGCACCGTGCCAGTGTTTAACATTTGCAGGGATATTTATAACGTCACCTGGTTTCATCTCAATTGGTTCTTTACCCCATTCTTGATAATAACCACGACCACCGATTGCAATTAACATCTGACCACCACCTTGTTTTGCGTGATGGATATGCCAATTGTTACGGCATTTAGGTTCAAATGTCACGTTGAACATTTTTACTTGGGTTGTAGAAATAGGTGCGATATAGCTTTTTCCGATAAAATATTTAGCGTATGCCTGCATTTTGTATGATAAGCGATAGTTTTGTGGACGAGACTTTGGATAAAACAAAACCATATCCAAAAGCGAGAGTAACTAATATAACTGATGAATATGCTGAACAAAAGTTGCAAAATGTGTACCCAACTGTAATAAGAAAACGTATTATAGTATAATCAATGTTTAAATGGTTTTTAAATACTATTTAATTTTTACTAACCACCAATATTTTTCTTAAATGTAGATAACATATCCACCACATTTACTTTGTAGATATTTTGAAGAATTGCTAAATGTTCACGAAAAGACTATACAAAATTGGAAAGATGAATTTAATTGGGATGAAAAACGCAACCAATTTATACAAACCAAAAAATCTTTCCATGAAGAAATGTACAATTTTGCTCGTAAACTTATGAACACTATTGAATACGATATTGATAGCGGAAACAAAGTGGAACAGGGCAGATTATATACCTTCGCTAAAATGTTGCCGTTTATAACCAAAATCAAAGAGTATGAAGATTCAAAAGATAAACACAATGATGAACAAACAAAAGACATCACTCCTGATTTTATAAAAATGATTAACGAAGAATTCTTGGGGATAAAATCAGATGAGCTATAAACACTTTTTACCATATCAAATCAGATGGCTTAATGATAATTCCAAAATAAAAATTTGGGAAAAATCAAGACGTATAGGTGCTACCTATGTTCAAAGTTTTGAAGATGTACAAGACTGTTTGAATAAAAAAGTTCCGGCAGTTTGGTTTTCATCTGCTGATGAATCTGCTGCTAAAGAATATATTGATTATTGTGAAATGTGGGTTCGATATTTTCACGCAATCGCTAAAAATAAAGGTGTTGAAGTTATTGACAACGATAAAGATATAAAAGCATTGGTTATTGAATTTAAAAACGGAACTAAAATCCACGCACTATCTTCAAACCCTAAAGGATTTCGTTCTAAGGGCGGAAAAGTTGTTCTTGATGAGTTTGCATTTCATAATAATCCCGAAGAACTTTGGAAAGCTGCTCGCCCATGCGTAACGTGGGGTTATCCGTTAAGAATTTTATCCACTCATAACGGACAAAATTGTTTGTATTACAAGTTTATAGAACAAGTAAACAAAACAGGAAGAAATTCTGCATGAAATCTTATCTCACAAATTGTTCAGACGGGATTGTCAGGATAGTACGGGAATTGGTATGCAGATGGCAGAGAATGCTCAAATTAAATTCGGTAAATTCAGAGTTGAAGGTGTAACTTTTACCAACCGAGTTAAGGAAGATTTGGCATATAGATTAAGAACCGAGTTTGAAAATAAAACAGTTTTTATTCCAAAATCACACGACATAAGAGAGGATTTACACTCTGTAAGACGTATAACAACAGCCTCTCATAATATTCGATTTGATGCTGACCATTCTGAAAACGGACACGCAGACAGATTTTGGGCGTTAGCATTGGCACTTCACGCAGCCGATAACGGCTCCGGTCAAATAAACATTTCAACTCGTAAAAGATATGAAACCTTAAAACTCGTAGAAGGCTTTTAAAGGTGCTTAAAATTTTTAGGATATAAGTTTATACTTCCCCACCCCTAAAAATTAAAATTAAATAAATTTAAACGACTTTTAAACAACATTTTTTATAACCCCTATTGCGATAATGACGAATATGCCAACAAATTATACAGGAATTATTTTGATACAACGCATGAGGTATTTTTTGATGACATCACAACAATCAACACAAAAGAACTCCCCGATTTCGATATCTTATGTGCGGGATTTCCTTGTCAATCTTTTAGCATTGCAGGAAAAAGACTCGGATTTGAAGACACAAGAGGCACAATGTTTTTTGAAGTCGCACGGATTCTTAAAGACAAAAGACCGAGATATTTTATTCTCGAAAATGTTAAAGGCTTACTTAATCACAACGGAGGAAAAACTTTCCAAACAATACTTAAAATTCTCTCCGACATTGGGTATCAAACTCAATGGCAGTTACTTAATTCTAAGTTCTTCGGAGTTCCTCAAAACAGGGAACGGGTGTACATTGTTGGATGTTATGGAACAGAATGTGCCGGAAAAATATTTCCTCTCACAGGAAGCAATTCAAAGAATAATTGCGAAATCAATATAACACAATTACCTTCAACTCTTGGAAATTCACAGGGGAATAGAGTTTATTATCCTAACGGGATAAGCACTTGCATTACATCAAGCGGTGGCGGTCAAGGAGGTAAAACAGGACTGTATTTTATTAACAAGCCACGCCACAATCAATACAAAGCCTCTGATACCGTTCAAACTCTAAAAGTTGCCGGTGATACTCCTTTGATGAAAGTTAGAAACGGAACTAAAAAGGGATTTGACGAAGCCGGTCCCGGAGACGGAATTAATTTAGCATTTCCTCAATCAAAAACAAGACGTGGGCGAGTCGGCAAAGGTTGTTCTCAAACTCTTGATACAAGCTGTAATATGGGAACGATTGACGATTACAGAATTAGGCGATTGACTCCTCTTGAATGCTTCAGGCTTCAGGGTTTTCCTGATGAAATGGTAAAAGCTGCAAGAACTCTTGGGATGGCTGACTGCCATCTATATAAAATGGCAGGAAACGCTGTTACCGTAAATGTAATTGAAGCTGTCGCTAAAAAACTAGCAGAGGTTATTAATGGTACAACTTAAAGGTCTGTTTAAACTTGCTCCCTCTCTTGCAATAAAATATTTCAAAAACAAAAACAACAAATTTAGTTGGGATTGGTATGAACTTTGGCAAGATGCACACAAAAAATCATTTACGGTCGCTAAAGTTATGCGAGAAGATATCTTAAAAGATATTCGTTCAGCTTTAGATAAAGCACTTTCAGAAGGCAAAACCTTTAAAGAGTTTTCAAAAGAACTGAAACCAACACTTCAAAAGAAAGGTTGGTGGGGCGAACAAATTATCGTTGATTCAAAAGGTAATGCCGAAAAAGTTCAGCTCGGTTCAATGTATAGATTAAAAACAATTTACTCCGTAAATATGCAAACTGCATATCAAACAGGAAGATATAAAACTCAAATCGAAAACAAAGAAAACAGACCTTATTGGCAATATGTAGCCGTATTGGATGCAAATACAAGACCTGAACACGCACAATTACACGATTTAGTATTCCCTTGCGATGATGCCTTTTGGACAGCATTCTATCCTCCTAATGGTTGGAGATGTCGTTGCAGGGTTAGGGCATTATCGGATAATTATGTCAAGAAGCATAATTTAACCGTTGATTCATCAGATAACAAACTATCCGAAGAGGAAAGACTTGTCTCTAAAAAATCAGGAGAATACAAGCCCGTTACTTTCTATACAGACCCATTAACAGGTAAGAAAATTGCACCTGATGTTGGTTGGAGTTATAACCCCGCAGCAGATTTTTAAAGAACGTTTAAATATAATTTAAAGGAGCATAAAATGACGATTGACAAAAAAAGTTTAATTAATTGGGTTGGTGGTAAAAGATTATTGCGAAAAACAATAGAGCCACTTATTCCAAAAGATATTGTTTCATATATTGAGCCATTTGGCGGCGGTGGTTGGATTTTATTTTACAAAGACAAATGGGCTGATTTAGAAATCTACAACGATTTAGATTCAAGACTTGTTAATCTTTTCAGAATTGTAAAATATCATCCGAATGCTTTTAAGGAAGAATACAAGTATTTATTAGGTTCAAGAGAAATGTTCTTCCAATTTATGAACGGCACATTTATTACAGATATTCAAAAAGCTGTACAATTCTATTTTATCATCACGCGCTCCTTCGGTGGTAAAGGTGGGACTTTTGGAACTGTAAAAAAATCTACCGGTGGTGCTTGTAAGTCTCAAGCAAATGTTATGGATAAAATTGATGCAATTCATAAACGGCTCGATAAAGTTATGATTGAAAATAGGGATTTTGAAAAATTAATCAAACAGTATGACCATAAAGACGCATTTTTCTATTGTGACCCACCATACACTTCAGGTTGTGGCTACGATGTAACAACAACAGAGGGTTTCGACCACGAAAGATTAAGAGATACTTTGAAAAATATTGAAGGTAGATTTTTACTTTCTTATGATGATTCTCCAAAAGTAAGAGAATTATACAAAGGCTTTGAAATGATAGAAGTTGAAAGACAAAACGGCATTAATAATCGTCAGGGTGCTGATAGGCAAAACAAAACCTATAAAGAACTGTTAATTGCTAATTATCCTATTAAGGAACTTCATCATGCCGGATGAACCAATAGAGATTAAATTGGATAACAAAGCTGTTGAAGAAGCATTGCTTGAAGTTGCCAAAAAAGCATCTGATTTACGACCATTAATGAAGAATATCGCAGGAATTATGGCAGATTCTACTGAAGAAAATTTCAAAGAAGAAGGCAGACCAAAATGGCAAGATTTGTCAGAAAAAACAAAAACTGCAAGAAAAAAAACAGGACACTATCCCGGACAAATTCTTCAAGTATCAGGTCAGCTTGCCTCATCGATTTCAACACAGTATGACGATGAATCGGCAGTTATAGGGTCAAATCTTGATTATGCTGCGATACATCAACTCGGAGGTCAAGCCGGTAAAAATAAAAAAGTTGAAATCCCTGCAAGACCTTATCTTAAACTTACTGATGATAATTTCAATGAAATTCTTGACGCAACCGAACATTATTTAAAGTAGCTTAAAAGTGTTGTTAGATTGAATCTTTTTCCCCTGTATAAAAGATTCTAAGTTATAAAGGAGACAAAAATGGGTACAGTAGAGCCAATTAGAAATGTAGAGGATATTCGTAAAGTAGAAAATATTCTTGCAAAACAAAGTTTAAGAAATCTTGTGTTTTTCACAATAGGAACAAACTGTGGCTTAAGAATTTCAGACATTTTAAAGCTAAATGTCGGGGATGTAAAAAACAGAAATTTTATTCAATTAACCAAAAAGAAAACAGGGAAATTTAAGAAATTCCCCATTAATTCAAAATTAAAAGAACTCTTTGCAATATACACTAAAGGCAAAAGACTAGACTTGCCATTGTTTGAAACAAAGTTTGGAAACAGGCTTGCTCGAGTTGCAGCATATTATATTATCCGAACAGCATGCGAAGAAGCAGGATTGGATGATAAGTTTGGTACACATACGATGAGAAAAACTTTTGGCTATCATCACTACAAAAAATTCAAAGACGTTGCAATGTTGCAAAAAATCTTTAATCATTCATCACCCCGTTTCCCTTAGTTAAAGATATTGTTGGGTATCTCAAGATGTGTCATTCGATTTTGCCGATAAAGCGGTAGAAGATTTCTACCTCCTGTTCCCGGCTTCCGTCCTCACTTTTGACCGCTTCATGGACAAGGATTTTTTCAATCAGCGTATTCAGAAGTTCAGCCGTCAATTCTGTGGGATTGACATACTGTTTCATCAGACCTATCCACTTTTCAGCGTCAACCGCTGTCTGGGCGGCGGTCTCCATCGCTTCGTGAAGCCGGCGTTGCATGTAAAGCGAGCGGTTCTCGAAGATGATGCTGACGAGCACAAGGAACACCAGAATAGCGGAAAAGCCCTTGAGTTTGCATGCGTTGGCAGACCGCAAAATCTGGCCGATGCGATATTGGTGGAAGAACAGCGAAGTTTTCTTCGAAATGGATTCCATCTGATGGGTGGTTTGTGGTATAATTTGCATAGCATGAACCTCCGCTTTAGTATGTTTTGTTTCACACCTTAATTATACTAAATTGGTGCAGTTCATGCTATTTATTTTGCTACAAACATAGATTTCACAAGGCTTTACGGGTGCTCAGCACCTGCGAAGTTTGAGTTCTATGATACAGGTAGTTCATCGATGGATTATTCCAATCGAATGACCGGCCTGTATGGGATATGCTCCCCGGCGATGTAGCGCAACGACTTCCGGCAGGGAAACGGAGGAACCCTGACCGCAACGAGCGTACCAAGGAGAGCGAAACGCCGCCAAAGACGGGGGCAGGAACGACAGCAGAGGGAACCGGCAAAATGAACACCGAAACGATACCGAAACACAACAATTTCACGGGGCATAGTCTGCCCTGCCCGTAATACTAAGGGGGATTTTGGGGCGGCTCTGCGGCTGTATTTCCCCTGAAAATCGCCCCGAAACGATACACAAAAAACCACTATCCGCCCATTCCGGCTGTTACTGCTGAATCGGGCGGTTTTTCTATGAAGGAGGCATTATGCCGAGAATGTCAAAAAAACGGAAGAAAGAGCTTGCTTTCTTCCTGAATGACCGGGGGCGCAGAAGCTACAACGGACTCTGCCGGAAATGCCAGCATGAGTGCAAGCAGAGTTTCCGGGCTGTCATGATTGACTGCCCCCGTTACCTATCCAAACGAGCCAAAAGGAGGACACCACCCAATGAATTGTGAATTTATGATAGCCAGTACACCCCTGCCGCCCTGTATGCCGCTCCCAAAGGCAATGCTCCGACTTCCGGTCAGCAATACAGCAAAAGTCATGTACGCCCGCCTGCTGGATGAAATTCTGACAAGGGGAACCGAGGACAGCAACGGGATTCTGTTTATCCGCTTCCCCGTCATGGAGATAGCGGCTGCGCTTTCCCGAAGCCCTCAGACCTGCAAGCGTTCCCTGAACGAGCTGGAACAGGCCGGGATGATCATGCGTGTCCGTCAGGGAATCGGGGAGGTCAGCCACATCTATATCCTGCTCCCCAGGGAGGATGCTGCCCATGAATGAGAAGCTGGAAAAACTGAATCAGGAGATTGAAAAGACCGAAGCAAGGCTGCGGCGGGCGCAGCATAAGGAGAAAATGCTGGAACACCAGATAAAGACACTGAACCGGAAGGAACGGACGCACCGGCTCTGCACCAGAGGGGCAATGCTGGAAAGCCATCTCCCCCACCCGGAATCCGTGACGGACGAGCAGGTCAGCACCATCTTGAAGGTACTGTTCCACCGGGGCGACACGAAGCGGCTTGTGGCACAGGTTCTTACCGAAAACCGGAAGGAGGACACGGAATGAAATTTTCAAAAAGCGAGCTGGATATTATCTACCAGTATGCCGCACCGACCAAGGCGGAAACCCTTGCGGGCATGAAAGAAATCGTGCCGGTGATAAAGGACTTACTGACAAAGGCAATCGTGGAGAACGCCATCCGAAAACTGGAAAAGATACCGGAGCCGGAGTGCAGCCGGTTTGTTGCCGCCACAAAAGCCCGGTTCCTTGCAGAGCGTGACAATTCCATCCGCCAGCGGCTTGCGGCGGCAAAGGCACAGGAGCCGATTTTGCAGGGGCATGACCTGTCAGGAAAGGAACGGTTCCACCCGGAAACCCGGCACATGATTACGCTGGAAGTACAGAAGCAGTGCTTTGTCGGTTTTAAGGGGGAGCGGTTCCGTTTCTTCCTTTCCGATGAAGGCTACCGGAACGCAAAGCGCAGCGAGCAGGAAGGGGAAATCAAGATAAAAAGCCATGCCGCCGTTGTCGCCGGGAAGCTCTATCCTGACAAGAAGCCCCGACAGCAGGAACGATAAAAAAGACTGTTCCAGAATCAAAGTGCGCCGGGCGCGTCTTGATTTTTGAAGGGAAGTTTTAACGTGGACGAGCTGGGCGCGTTCACGTTGACAGCTTCCGAAGTGACAAGCTGGAAAATCCCCCTCTGAAAGAGGGCGCAATTATACACCACTTCGGGAAGTGGTGCATTGCGCCCTGCCGGGGGCGTCCTGCGGACAGCAGATGATTTCCGTAGATTTTCAATCTGCTCCAATCATCACAGGGGAAGTTACCCTTCCCCTGCGCTGGCTTACGCCAGCTACCCCTTTGTGGACTTGCCGCCCGGAATTATCTTGCGTTGCAAGTTGTTTCCATCTGACAAGTTTGCTGAAATTCGGCTATACTTTTTTTATGAGATAGCGTATAATGGAGCCGGTGACAAATCGGAGTTTGGAGGTGAGAATATGACAGCGCATATGAGATTAAGATAACACCGCGGGTTATGTTGCGGTGAATCCGTATTGCATAGCTCGCTTATTGGGCAAGTAATATAATAACGGAGGGAATAATGAATAAAATACTTAGATTTAGTGACAGTGAAAAAGTTTTTCAATGTCCTATATGTAAAACAGATTTAAAATTGAAACAAAAAAGTTTATTTTGTTCTAATCATCATTGTTTCGATATTTCAAAAACGGGTTATGTGAACTTTGCTGTAGGAACAAAATCTTCAAAACATTATAGCAGAGAGACTTTTCAAATTAGGCGGGAGGTTTTAGAAAAAGGCTATTATTCACATATCCTGAATGAAGTGGTGCAGCTTATAAAAAGCTTTAGCAGCATTGATACAATACTTGATATTGGCTGCGGTGAAGGATATTATTCAAAGCAGATAAAAGAAGTATCAGGTGATAAAGAAATTATTGCATTTGATATTTCTAAAGATGCTGTTCAGCTTGCAGCAAAAAGTGATTTCAGTAATTCTATCAAATGGTTTGTGGGAAATTTGGAAGAAATGCCCATAAAAGACAAAAGGATAGATTGCATATTAGATATTTTTACTCCTGCTAACTATTCCGAATTTAACAGAGTTTTGAAAGAAGGCGGTTATGTAATTAAGGTAATTCCGGGAAATGCTCATCTTAAGGAGCTTCGAGAGACGGCAAAAGAACAATTGAAAAGCAATCAATATTCTAATGCGGCTGTCGTAGATTATTTCCAAAAGAAGTATTCCGTTGTTTATCACAAGAAAGTTTCAGCAACGTATACAATGACATCCGAGGAAATAAAAACCTTTGCGGATATGACTCCACTACTGTTTTGTGTAAATAAAGATGGAATAGATTTAAAAAAAACAAAAGAAATCACTATTGATGCAGAGATATTTGCAGGGAAATTATAAATTCAATTTCAATTTCTGCCCTAAATGTAAATTAACACATATCATTGATGTTGAAAAATTAGAAATCATAATCAAAAACTCTGAAAAACAAAAGGAAGGATATTAAATGAAACACTTACCTAAAAGTACACTTACGGAAATATTGAATGACCCATACGGATTTACTTACAAAGAA
>UMLR01087726.1_pt1 | contig 18432 bp, 14 predicted proteins | sample 1966741 | NCBI WGS metagenome assembly UMLR01 (sample SAMEA4836207, study PRJEB28245) | human gut metagenome | biome: gut microbiome; material: fecal sample | place: Denmark | collected 2008 | reverse complement strand
CCCAACACCATGGTAGCCTTCCGTATGAACAACCTGTCCGGCAATGCCTCAGATCTGACACTCTTCGCCTATGGTGCAGACGGCAAGCTGGAAAAAATTGGCTCTGAACTGTGGTCGCTCACAGACGAGACCGGAGCGAATGTGACGGAGCTGACAGACGGCGTGCTCTATGAGCTGCGCGTGACCGTCTCCGACGGCGGTGATTTCGACCTGAGCGAAACAGAAAAAGAAATCAAGCTATCCGTTGTACTTGGGAAATAAATCAGTTTTCCTGTTTTAAGAACTCTTCATTTTTGTGAATGAGTTCGCATCTCTGTGCCACACATTCCACACTTCTTCCGGGATCGGAAGGGGTGTGGAATACATAATCCAGGTAGCCGTAATAGCCACCAAATTCGTCATCTCTCATGCCTTTCCAGAAGGTATCTGTGCAACACTTTCTTTTAAGACCATATGACCTTCCACAATATGAATACCCGGTTTATAGTTTTCATTACTTATTTTACTGATCATATTGTAAACCGCCTTTTTTGCCATCTCCTTCAAATCTACCTCATAAGTTGTTATCTGGATATCGCTTAATCCGGGATACAGGTAATTATCAAAACCGACCACAGAGATGTCCTCCGGTACACGATATCCATTATCTTTCAGTTTCTTGATCAGAAAGCTTGCGGTCAGATCACAGTTACATACGAACGCCGTAGGCATGTCCTTGGGAATCTGCAGCATGTTCACGGTATCGATCTCGCCGGTCTCAATATGGCGGTCATCCAGCACCCATCCCTTCTTCTGTTCCAGTCCCAACTCTAAAAGAGCCTTCTGGTAACCGAAATACCGGTCCGTAATGCTCTCCATGGCCAGCAGGGTTCCCACATAAGCGATCTTGCGGTGTCCCATACGGTACAGATAATAGGTCAGCTCATAGGTTCCGTAGTAGCTGTTGGAGATCACGGAATCACTGGCTTCTCTACCGTTATAGTAATCCAGATAGATCACAGGTATCCCAGCTTCCGTATTCATGTGCTGCAGGTAAGCATCCATCATTTTACCGATGACGATAATACCGTCCACCTTGCGTTCCTGCACCAGCTTCGGCATTCTGCTGCTCTCTTCCTCCGCCTTTCCGATGACCTCCAGCATGGTAAAGCATTCCTCTGCCGTGGCTCTGGTGGCTACCGCCTGGTACATCTGCCAGTAAAAGGATTCATATTTAACGAGGAATCTCTCAGAGATCAGAATGCCGATATTGAAGTTCTTGTGATTCTGGCTTTTTCTTGCCGCTGACGGCTGCTGATAACCCAGTTCTTCAGCAATACTACGGATTTTTTCCCTTACTTCTTCGCTGACGCCTTTTTGTCCGGACAGGGCCTTGGACACTGTTACCGTGCTGACTCCGACTCTCTCTGCGATATCTGCTAATTTTACCGCTTTTGCCATGTTTCTATACCTCCACCAAATGAATAAGCCTGCTGCGGTAGTCACCCCACAAAGGTGCTATTAACATGCCGGCCTGCATCAGCACATCACCGCCTAATACTTCTCCGGTCTCCTCTATGCGGTAGCGGTTTTCCGGTGACAATCCTTTCAGACGCACTCTTCTGCTGTGAAAATTCGGTCTTGATAATACCTGTACATAAGTTACCAGCGCTTCCTTTTTATCCTTGGAAGCTACCATGTAGCAGTCGTAGCTGCCGTTTTCTAAATATGATGCGATCCGCCAGTAATCCCCTCTGCGGATCAGATCGTTGTACTTGTGATACATAGCGGTCTGTGCGGGGATCTGCTGCCTGTCCTCCTCAGGAATCTTCGTGATATCAAGCTCGTAGCCGAAGGTACCCGCCAATGCCACATGACCTCTCGTCTCGAAGGGTGTGCTTCTGCCCAACGCGTGATTCGGACAATCCGACACATGTGCTCCAATAGTGGATAATGGATACAGTAGCATCGTTCCTTCCTGAATCTTCAGTCTCTCAATTGCATCCGTATCATCGGAGCACCAGATCTGCGGACTATAATACAGCATGCCCGGATCGAATCTTGCTCCACCACCGGAACAATTCTCTAAGAGCAGATGAGGAAATTCCGCAAGCAGTCTCTCCTGCAGTTCATATACCCCCAACACATATCTGTGGTACAACTCTCCCTGACGATCCGCAGGCAGTTCCACGCTGCCCAGATCCGACAGCTGACGGTTCATGTCCCATTTCACATATTCGATATTGGCGCTGTGCAGCACTGCCGCCACGCTTTCAAAGGCATGATCTCTGACTTCCTTACGGGACAGATCCAGCACATATTGATTCCGGCACAAGCTTCCCGCACGTCCCGGAATGGCGATTGCCCAGTCAGGATGTTCTCTGTACAGCTCCGAATCCGGCGAGATCATCTCCGGTTCGAACCAGATACCGAACTTCAGTCCCATGGCATTTACCTGATCCACCAGTAGTTTCAGACCTCCCGGCAGCTTCTGCTCATTGACCTTCCAGTCACCCAGGCTCGTGCTGTCATCATTACGGTGTCCAAACCACCCGTCGTCCATGACCAACATTTCAATCCCAAGCTTTGATGCCTGCTTTGCAATCTTTAATAATCTATCGGTATTAAAATCAAAGTACGTAGCTTCCCAGTTATTGATCAGAATCGGACGCTTTTTATCCCGGTATTCTCCACGGATCAGATGCTCGCGGTACATATCATGATAATGATGTGTCATACCGCTAAGTCCCTCTGAAGAATAAGTCATTACTACTTCGGGCGCAGCAAAGCTTTCTCCCTGCTCCAGCTTCCATACAAAATTCTCCGGATGGATCCCCATTGTCATACGGATGGAGTCGAACTGTGACAGCTCTGCCTGTGCCAGGAAATTACCGGAATATACAAAATGCATGCCATAGACTTCACCCGTATCCTGTGTCGCATTTTCCGACAGCAATGCAATAAACGGATGCTCCTGGTGGGAGGATTCTCCTCTGACAGACCCAACGCTCTGCTTACCATGCATCAGACTTCTCCTCTCCATCTGACGTTCTCTCCCCCAGGCACCATGCAAGGTAAGGATGTCATACTTTTCATCCGTGCAATCCAGATCCAGGCAGGCAGACATAACTTTCGTCAGATAAATCGGCTGTTCTGCTGTATTTTTGAGGATCACACTGCGGGTGATCACATCTGCTTTTTCAAATGTAGTATAGATCAGTTCTGCCGTCAATCCGGTCGTCTGATCCTCCAGGTGCAGGATCAGGGTGTCGCAATCCTCCTCTCCCGGAAAAGTAGAAGGCAGCCCGGGAAGCGTGGGCTTCTCCTTTACGATCTCATGAGAGACATAATTTAGCTGCACTCCCACATGTCCTCCCGCGGTCCGGATGGAGACAGCACTCTCTCTGTAGTCTCCCAGCCCGTTCCCCGGATACTCCATGGGGAAGGAATCCAGGAATGCCACACGCTCTCTGTTGTTCTGTGACGGGACGAAGGGTGCCTCCCCCGTACGCATTAAATATAACGGAGCCGGTGCATTTTCGGTATACTGCAATTTCTGACCGTAATATATGTGTCCCACAAAATTCTCCTGATCTACAATTGCCAGAAGATAGCTGGTATGTTCTGTGTCCAGCCAGAAGGTTCTGTCCTGTTCGATGTATCTGATTGCCATAATTTACCTCTTCCTTTATAAAAATTAATAACCGATAGCCGTTTTCACAATATTAGTTCTTCCGGGCATTTCCGAATAGCAAATCCCCCAGGGGTTCTGTCACAGATATAAAAAAGCAAATGGTGCTTCCTTTTCTGCCTTCAAAAACTGCATCAGCATCAGTCCGCAACGCATGGAAACCCGCTCTTGTCTCAGGATCCGGAGTGCCTCCTGTCTGTCCGCCAGGATCACCTGAATATCCTCAGTGTTCTCCATCTGCTGTCCTACCTGCTCCGTCACCGTGCCGAAAATCATACTGCCGCTCTCGTCCGTCAGTCCCTGCGCCAGGAAAAAGCCTCTGCGGAATGCCGGTTCCCCGCCTTCATAAACCTCCAGTTTCCATCCGGTCTCCTCGATCATCTCCCGGCAGGCAGCCTCCGAAGCCGTCTCTCCCGGCTCGATCAATCCTGCTGGCAGTTCATAGAGGTAATCGTCCATGGGGTAACGGTACTGCCGCACCAGTACCAGATGTTGTCCATCCTCCGTTACCGCATAGACTGCCATGCCCTCGGGGCTCATGCTGTGAGTCTTGTGCTTGATATTATCTTCATCATTGCGGGAAGCAAAATAGTAGTGAAACGGCGTTCCGTCCCGCCCCAGTGCATCGATATGATACAGGTTTAAAAACGGATTGTCCGTCAGCTTTTCTATTTCACGATAATGCTTTTCATAGTTCTCCATTATGTCCCCCTATTATTTCCTATTAATTTCATTTAGCGATAATTTTCCCTTATTATAGCAGGTTAATTTAGTCTTGTATATATTATTTTCTTAATATATTTTAGGTTTGAAATTGTTAAAAACAGACAAAAAAGCCCCGCCATGCACTTAAATTAACATGGCAGAGCTTTGTGTTTTCTATTTCTTCGATCAGATCAGAAGGGTAAATGCTTTAGCGGTCCATCTCCGCAATACGTCCGGTGGACTTATGCTCCTTGATGATTCCCTGAATCTCCTTCAGGTCGGTGCACAGCAGGTCACCGGGGATGGTGTTCTTAAGTGCACTGATGGCATTACCGTATTCCAGTGCCCGCTGGTACTCGCCGGGATGTGCCAGCAGTCCGTAGAGGACACCGGAGATATAAGCATCACCACTTCCGATACGGTCTACGACTTCGATATCGGTGTAAGGTGCTTCTTCATAATAAGTATCGTCCTTGGCACTGTAAATGATAGAACCGAAAGTATGGCGTTTCGGGCTATGTACGATACGCTGTGTGGATGCCACGATGGAAATCGGATACTCCTCCGTGAAGCTCTTCATAATGCTCTTGGCATCACCTTCCTTCAGGAAAGTCAGGCGTGCGGTGTCTTCGGAGCAGAAGAAGATGTCCACATAAGGCAGAATGGATTCGATGCATTTCTTCGCCTCGGCACCGGTCCACAGGTTCCCACGGAAGTTCACATCGAAGGAGATGATGGCTCCCTGTTCCTTAAAACGCTTGATCATCTCGATTGCAGTTGCTCTCAGTTCGGGGCTCAGCGCCAGTGTAATGCCGCTGGTATGGAAACATCTGGTGGAGCTGTACAGGCTGTCATCATAGTCCGCAACGCTCAGCTTGTTGATAGAGGTATTCTTACGGTCATATACAATACGGGGCTTTCTCGGATAAGCACCATTCTCATAATAGTACACACCCAGTCTGGCGTCCTTGTCATCATCGTATACCAGATAGTCATCGCTGACTCCGCAGAGACGTACACGGTTCTTAATATATACACCCAGGTCATTGGCCGGAAGCTTGGAAATGATACCACAACGCAATCCCAGCATTGCCGCACCGGTGATGGCATTCAGTTCTGCACCTCCCGCCTGCTTGCTGAAGCTGTCGCCTCTGGTGATACGCTCGTTATCGGGCGGTGATAATCTCAGCATAATCTCTCCCAGGGAGAGCAGATCAAATTCCTTCTTCTCAGTCAGTTCCATAATATAAACTCCCATCTGTTTATTTTGCCTAATGCTTTATCAGAGTATCACCATCTCTCCTCTCAGAGCGTGCTGAAACCCCTTACATTTTTTCTTTACATTTGTACTATATCACAGATAGGCTGTGGCGGTAAAGATACTGGACATTAATTAAAAATTTAACGAATCCACATATTCAAAATAATCATCTTCACTGGCAAATAAGATATATTCGTTCTCCACATATCCCATATATCCGCTGGCTGTTACATAACCTTTCATAAAATACCTCCTTATCAGAAGCCCTTTGTTCACTGTTCTGATAAGAAGGTATCATTTTTTCAGTCCTATAAAAATCTCTTAATTTTTCTGCACCGCTTCCGGTTCCAGCGCCAGGGATTTCATCTCTTCCAGCAGTTCCTCTGTTTTGCCCATAAGAAGTTCCGCATCGGTCTCCACCAGCTCCGTTTTCTTATATTTATAAGTAAAAAACGGATTGCCATAGGCGGTAAAGCTAAGATTCTCTCCATGTTTTTTCAAAAATGCGGGGATTTTCAGCGGATCTATCCCTGCATCCGGTCGGAAGTTGAATGTGATCCGGCCATTCTTGCCCTTGATCTCCGTCATATCCAGACCATGGGCTGCCATACGGATCAGGGCGATCCGAAGCAGATTATCCACTGCCTTGGGAATATTGCCAAAACGGTCTAACAGCTCATCCTTCATCTCATCCCGCTCTTTTATGGTCTCGATGCCGGCGATACGCTTGTAGATGTCCAGCTTCTGCGTCTCATTCACAATGTATTCCGCGGGAATATAAGCATCCACATCCAAGTCGATCACCGTGGTGAAATCCACCGTCGTGTGGACTCCTTTCAGGTTCTGCACCGCTTCATTCAACATCTTGCAATACAGATCATATCCTACAGCTTCCATATGTCCATGTTGGCTCATCCCCAGCAGATTACCGGCACCGCGGATCTCCAGGTCACGCATGGCGATCTTGAAACCACTGCCCAGATCCGTGAATTCCTTGATCGCCGCCAGCCGTTTCTCCGCTACTTCTTTTAACATTTTATCCCGCTTGTACATCAGAAACGCATACGCATTTCGGTTGGACCGGCCCACGCGTCCCCTGAGCTGGTAGAGCTGGGACAGTCCCAGGTTATCCGAGTCGTGGATGATCATGGTGTTTACATTGGAGATATCCAATCCGGTCTCGATGATGGTGGTGGACACCAGAACATCAATCTCCCCGTTGATGAAATCAAACATGATCCGCTCCAGCTCATGCTCCTTCATCTGCCCGTGGGCATAAGCCACGTTAGCCTCCGGCACCAGCTTCGCGATCTGTGCCGCAATATCCGCGATATTGTTCACACGATTATAGACATAGTAGACCTGTCCGCCCCGCGCCATCTCCCGGACGATCGCCTCTCTGACCAGCTCGTCATTGTATTCGCAGACGAAAGTCTGGATCGGCAGTCTGTCGTTGGGTGCCTCCTCTAACACGCTCATATCCCGGATACCGATCAGGCTCATGTGCAACGTACGGGGAATAGGGGTTGCCGTTAATGTCAACACATCCACGTTCTCTTTTAATTTTTTGATCTTCTCCTTATGAGCGACGCCGAAACGCTGCTCCTCATCGATGATCAAAAGTCCAAGATCCTTGAACTTCACATCCGCCGACAATACTCTGTGGGTTCCGATGACGATATCCACCATACCCTTTTCCAGATCCTTTACCGTCTTTTTGATCTCCGAAGGCGTACGGAATCGGCTCATCAGAGCAATATTTACCGGGAAATCCTTCATTCTCTGCACAAAAGTGTTGTAATGCTGCTGCGCTAAAATGGTGGTGGGCACCAGGTATACCACCTGTTTGCCCTCCTGCACTGCCTTGAAGGCGGCACGGATGGCGATCTCTGTCTTACCATATCCCACATCTCCGCAGATCAGACGGTCCATGATCCGGTGGCTCTCCATGTCCGCCTTGGTATCCGCGATGGCATTCAGCTGATCCTCCGTCTCCTCGAAAGGAAACATCTCCTCGAACTCCCGCTGCCATACCGTATCTTTTCCGAAGGCATAGCCCTCGCTCTGCTGGCGGACCGCATACAGCTCCACCAGATCCTTTGCCACGGCGCTGACGGCACTGCGCACCTTGGTCTTGGTGTGCTCCCATTCCTTGCCGCCTAATTTATTCAGCTTCGGCTTCTTCGCTGCATCGGCGGAGGCATATTTCTGAATTACATCCAGTCCGGTAGCGAGAATGTACAGATTGCCGCCATCCCGGTACTCGATCTTCAGGTAATCCTTAACAACTTTGTCTACCTCTACCTTCTCGATGCCTTTGTATATCCCCAGTCCGTGGGTCTCATGCACCACATAGTCACCGATCTTCAGGTCGTTAAAATCATTGATCTTCTGCCCCTGGTAGAGTTTTTTCTTTTTTTTCTTGCGCTTCTCCGCCCCGAAAATATCGCTCTCGGACAGCACCACAAATTTCAGCCACGGGTATTCGAATCCCTTGTTCACATGACCGTAGTAGGTCAGGATCTCTCCGGGCTGTACCTCCCGCATGGGGTCTTCCGTGTATACCGCCGTCAGTCCTGCATCCTCGGAATTACGCAGATCCTCCGCCAGGCGCTTTGCTCTGGTACGGGAGCCGGACAGTAACAGCACCCGGTAGCCGTTCTTTTTATATTTCTTCAGATCCTTGACCAGGGATTCAAAGCTGTTGTTATAGGGGGCAATGTTGCGGGCTGCAATATCCACATGTTTTTCCGTCCGGAAATACCCGTACTTTGTCTCCATAGTAGCAAGTGTCACCACAGCATTTTTCTCTAATGTTGCCGCTACCTGCTCCCCGCTGTATAGAATATTCATCTGTCCCGGCAACACGTAACCTTTTCTCGCACGCTGCTCCATGCTCTCTCTGAATTCCAGTTCGATGGCGTCCGCCTGCTCTTTCACTCGCGCCGGCTCATCAATGAAAAAAGCCAGAGATCGTCCTGCCATATCTGCCAGCAATTCCGGCATGGTTACGGTATCTTCATAAAAATAACGGATGTAACCCTCTAGATTGATCTTGCTCTGGAATTCCAGCAGCTGTTCCTTCAGCTCGCTTACCTGAGTGGCGATCCTGTGGGCTTCCTCCGGCTGGTGGGCATCCCGGAAGACTTTTTCCTGTTTTACTGCTTCTTTTTCCAGCTTCGCGATACCCTTATGAATCTGTTCCTCTGACAATACAAACTCCGTCGCCGGGTAGACCGTGATGCTCTCCAGCTTCTCAATGGAACGCTGGCTTAAGATATCGAAGCTGCGGATGGATTCCACTTCATCCCCCCACAACTCAATACGGTATGGATTCTCCTCCGTCAGATCAAAAATGTCCACGATGCCGCCGCGAATGGAGAACTGTCCCGGGCTCTCCACCTGGTATGCCTTCTCATATCCCATTGCCACCAGTCTGGATGCCAATTTGCTCTCATCCAGGCTTCCGCCCCGTTCGGTGCGGATAATATCCTGCTCCTGCCACAATACCTGGGGTGTCATCAGTGCCGCGTAGGTGGTGACGATGGTGACAGGCTTGCCCTCCACGACTCTGCGCAGGGTCTTGATCCGCTCCTGCACCAGCTGATTACCGTGAATATCTGCCTGGAAAAAGATCAGGTCCTTCGCCGGATACAGCATGACATTTCTGTCATAAAAGCGGTATTCCTCGTAGATTTCCTTGGCTTTTAAGTCATTATAAGTAACGATGACCTTATATTTCAGGCCATCGCTGAGTCCGTAGATCATGTGAAGTTTCTGTGAGTCCACGCAGCCGGACAGAGCAATAGTTCCCTTTCCCTGTCTGACGTTTTTACGGATCTCATCATATTCCGCCAGTTCTTTCAATGGCGCAAGTAGTGCCTGCATTTCTTTTTCCTCTTAAATTTAATGGCCGTTACGCTTTCTTACTGTTAAAATGGTTCATGGCTGCATCCGCGCTCTCGGTGATGATCATACGGATCGCTTCTGCGGCAGTCTTCGTCGCTTCATCCATGACGATGCGTTCTTCCGAAGGGAAATGTCCCAATACATAATCTGCCAGGTCATAATTCTTCGGTTTCTCGCCCACACCCATGCGCACGCGGGTAAAAGTATCATGCCCTAACATCTTGATGATATTCTTGAGTCCATTATGCCCGCCGGCGCTGCCTTTTTTGCGGATGCGGAGCTGTCCCACATCCAGACTGATGTCGTCAGAGATCACGATCAGTTCTGTCGTATCGTCCACCTTATAATAGTCTACGATCTCCCGGATGCTCTCTCCGCTCAGGTTCATGAAGGTCTGGGGCTTTGCCAGGATCACCTTCTGCCCTGCCACATAACCCTTGCCGATCAGTGCCTTATGCTTGCTCTCCATGACGGCGATATTTTCTTCCTCTGCTAATCTGTCTATGACATCAAAACCGATATTATGTCTCGTATTTTCATATTCTTTGCCGGGATTCCCCAGCCCTGCGATAATATACATAGCTTTCTCCTTACTTTCATGCATTCAATGCGCTATTTTATATTTTCGCATTTTTGCAGAAAAAAAGCAACTGCCCACGGCATCAGATTTTCCGGGGGCAGTATATTGGGTTCTTATTTTTATTATTTATTATTTTGATGTCGGGGGCAAAAGTCCCCCCCCCGACTTTGATGCCTACGGATTGTTCCGTGCTGCGCACTCCCACAATCCTTCCCCTCTATTCGCATATCGTGGGATTATCATCCCACTTTTATGCTCATATCGGGGCGGGTCCTAAGGTCTTTCACCCACTTATGCGCAAGCTCATGTGGGCTTAGACCTTTTGACCCTGGCATCATTATTTTTCAGGTATAAGCAGTTCCCATCCGGGATAGATCAGCTTTACGCGGTCTGCAGAAATATTATTCAAAATAACAAGTTCTTCTAAAGAGCAGCCATTTTCGTGAGCAATCTTCCAAAGGGAATCTCCCTTCTGCACCTTATAAGTTCTATATGCACCGGAATTCGGCAAAGCAGCAGGCTGCTGCCAAAGTGGTACATTAGGTGTTGCATCTGAGGTAGGTATAATCAACTTCTGGTTCGGATAAATCCGGTCGCTGTTCTTAAGTAATTCCTTATTTGCCTCCATGAGTGTCTGAAGGCTGCAACCATTCCTACGGGCAATTTTCCAAAGGGAGTCCCCTTTTTGTACCGTGTAAGTTATTGCTTCCGGTGTCGGTGCAGGGGTTACTGTGACCTGAGAAACCTGACTATCCGAAGAGTTATCTGAATCATTATTACTGTTATTATTTGAAGGTGCAGGGGTCGGCGTTGCCGGTACAGGAGTCGGAGTCGCCGGTGCAGGGGTTGCCGGTGCTGGGGTCGGAGTCGCCGGTGCAGGTTCTGTTGACGGCGGCGTAGGTGTTTTTTCTGTTGGCGCCATCAGCTTTATTTCGGTATTGGCTGTCGGTGTGCCGGATACTGTGATCTGATTTTCACCGTTCCTGGTTACGGTAATGCCATTCACTGTCGGTACAGGATAGCTATCCGGAAAATAATAGCCCTCATCTGCTGTATACACAACATTCGTCATGGCTCCGGTCAAGCCGCTCTGTGTCTCTAAACCGGAAGTTGTTTTTCGTGTCATGTGAGCTGCCGGGATTACTGTTACCGTATAGGTTGCAGGCTTTTCCGTCGGAGCGATCAGCTGTATTTGGGTATCTGCTGTCGGTGTGCCGGATACTGTGATCTGACTATCATCCTTTCTGGTTACTTTAATACCATTCTCTGGCGATACGGAATAGTTATTCGGAAAATAATAGCCATCTTCTGCTGTATACACAACTTCCTTCATGGCTCCGGTCAAGCCGCTCTGTGTCTCTAAACCGGAAGTTGTTTTTCGTGTCATGTGAGCTGCTGCGGTTACTGTTACCGTATAGGTTGCAGACTTTTTCGTCGGCTCCGTTAATGTCAGTATAGCATCTGTTGTCAATGTACCAGACACTGTAATTTTGTTTTCACTGTTCCTGGTTACTGTAATACCATTCCCAGCCATTGATGTATAGTCTGTTGGAAAATAATAGCCCTCATCCGCCGTATATATAACCGAAGCTATGGCTGAACCTTTAACTACATCTTCCTGGAGTTCTGCACCTGAGCTCGTATCTCTTGTCATGCGAGCAGGCGGATCAATATAAAAACACCTTGTATCCTTACATGCATTTACACTGGTCGCCGGATCTACTGTTATATTCGTCTCTGTTACCGTTATCTTGGCTAATAATTGATCAGGATAACAATGTCCACTGTATTGCGTCCATAGATACATATAATAGACTCCCTGATTACTCGTAGAAATCTTTCCTTGATCCACCGAAATAGATATTGTATTTCCCTGGGTAAGTTTTTGGGTATAAGCTATAATTTCAAAAGTATGGTTATTTTGGTCCTCTTCTTTCACTGCATCGAAATTATTAAATCGAGATCCGTAAACTCCCAAGTCTGTGAAATCCCCATACTTTTTATAATTTTCTCTTCCCTGTACAACGGACCGCAGTCTTTTCGTCATGATCACAATATACCCGCCGGTGCTTCCATATCTGATTAATTCCGGATTATCAAAAGTTACTTGTTTTAAATCTCCATTGTCATAGTACTTCGGCTCTAACATGTTTACATCTTCAAAGTATGCTAACGCTGACACCTTCACCGGCACTGCCATCAGCGACAGACATAATAACAAAGCCAGTACTCTTACACTTTTTCTTACTCTCATGTCTTTCCCTTCTTTCCTTTCGTATATATTAGTTGTTTCCCATCAACTCGTCCATACAAATTATATTATCTTTTAGACGCTAAAAACCATTTTTTGCATGAATCGACCCAAATATGTCATGAATCGACATAGAGGATCTCAGGAGGCTCAATAGTCACCCGAAATTCCCGTTTTGTAAACAATTTTCACGCTTTGGTTATTTTTCACAAATTTCATTTTCAGGAAAACAACCAATTTTGACCCTGTCAATTTTGGTGTATATTTCAGAAAAATAAAGTATGCTTTTGTTAATCTATCGCTTATAATAAAAATGGAGTGTTACCAAAACGGTAAGCGGTTCACCTTTCGCCAAAATGATGACATTTTGAGAGCTTCCAGTATTATTGGAGGTGATACAGATGGGAAATCTATTGAAAGGTACATAAGATGCTGGGAACAGTGGTAAGCATTGTCGGTATTGTTGTTACGATCATCAGTATCATCGTAACGCTTATCAGTATCGTACAGACTGCACGGAAACATAAACATCAAAAAAGCAACCGCCCTCGCCAGGAATAGGTTGCTTTTTTGATATATAACCGAAAACTTAGGTGAACCGTTGCTGTACGGTAACACTCTTTTCTTTTATTATCTTAACACTCTCTTTTGATTTCGTCAATAACATTCACCATTTACATAAAATCGAATTCAACTTGTACCAGGTCTTGACTTTTCCCAGATTATTGTTATACTGAAACAGTTGTACAGCCCATAAAAACAAGGTCTTAAAGGGCTCGCCGATTCCCGGCGTTAAATGAATCGAGTGTTCGTGACCTTCCACTCGTAAATAAAAACTAAAGGAGAAAACAAATGAACAAGAAAGTACTGTACCTCGTACACGGAGCGGTGATCGCTGCTCTCTATGTTGTGCTGACCATGTTAGCCAACGCTCTGGGACTGGCAAATTATGCCATTCAGGTCCGCTTCTCGGAAGCCCTGACGATTCTTCCCGTATTTACCCCTGCTGCCATACCGGGACTTTTCCTGGGATGTATCATCAGCAATACCATGACCGGCTGCATGCTGCTTGACATTATCTTCGGCAGCCTGGCAACGCTGATCGGTGCCTTTGGCACTTATCTGCTGCGTGATAAGAACAAATGGCTGGCTCCTCTGCCTCCCATCATCGCTAACACCATCATCGTTCCTTTCGTGCTGGCTTATGTGTATCATTTAGAAGGTGGTATTCCTTATTTCATGCTGACCGTCGGCATCGGGGAAGTGATCTCCTGCGGCATCCTGGGCATGCTGCTTCGCACCGTGTTGCAGAAATATCGCAAATACATTTTTGACGTACAGAAATAATTTCCAACATCCACATTCAAAAAAGGCGTCCGGATCTTTTGAAAGATCCCGGGCGCCTTTTGCTGTCCGCCTGTATTTAATTCTCTGTTCTCATGTATGTGATGAAATGATTGCCATTCTCAGCAAACCACGCTGTGGCATCGTTCATTCCCTTCTTATACAGCTTTCCGGTGGAAGGTTCCATAATAACCACATTGAATTCATTAAATCCGGTCACCAGCACCGCTTCCCCGTCATCCAGGATCGCCAGTACCGGGATATCCTGATTCACATAATACAGCACTGCATCCAGCGTACAGCCGCTTAAATCCAACACCTGTACTCCCGTCATATTTTCCGACAGGATCGTAGTGGCAGTCTTGCCCTGCGCCAGATCGTACTCGGTGTTACGGGTGATTCCGGCATGTCTGAGAATGTTATCCAGGCATACGGCCAAGCTGTTCTTCTGCTCCGTGACGCTCTCTTCCTTGATCGCCATGATCTGGTTCCTGCTGACACGGTTTCCCTTGAGCCATACCGTAACTCCACGGTCATTGGTCACAATACCGGACGTGTCATAGGCTTCCTTCACTGCCGTGCCCGGAGCACTGTAGATACCGCATACGCCATATGCATTGTAGACATAATACCGGGGCACTTCGCTGACCGCATCCAGTTCCAGCTCTCTGCCGCCCTCAAATACAACCTCCTTGGGGTTCAGCACCTTGATGGTCTTCGTATCAATGGAAGATTTCGTCTGAATCTGCACATAGCGCTCATAAATATCGATATTTGCTGTGACCACCTTATTCTGTCCGGCTTCTTCTTCCACATTGTTCATGATCTGGTCATCCAGGATCTCCTGGTAACTGCCGTTCTCCGTCCGTTGCAGGCGGGACAGTGTGATCTGGTTGCCCTCGATCGTACATCCCACGACATAGATTCCTTCCTGCCCGTATTCCTTCAGACTGGCACCGGAAGAATTACTGATACATACCTTATACATGGGATAGAATATCTGTCCGGAATTCTCCGTGCGGATATCACTCTCTCTTGCCACACCGTAGATGATGTCCTCTCCCATGAATCCCAAGGGGCGGATTGCCTCGCCATCCTCCGCGCGGATCACCGTCTGCTCTCCGGTATTCAGGTTCCGCACATTTAGCTGGCTGCTGTGATTTATATCGTCCCCTTCCTGCCATACGATGATCTCATGGTTCTCCGATACCTGGAGACTGTCATCCTGGTGTATGCTTACCAGCTGCGCTTCACTTCGGTTCTCCAGGTCCACATCATAGACTCCGTTTTCCAGGAAAAGGTACAGATGCTGCTGTCTGTTTTGGTACAGCAGCTGATTCATCTCGTCTTTCAGCACCGCATAACTCTTGGAATAGGGAATATAAACTTCTTCCTCTATGGTATTGAGGGAATTGTCATAGCTTAAGATCTGAATACCGGTCTCCCCTTCGTGTCTTCCCCGGTTCATATAACCGTATACAGCGAATTTCACATTGCCGCCCTCGTCCACATCCAGAATCTTGATATCATGATGGTCATACAGAGTACGGCAGTCCGCATTTTCCTTGTCATAGAAAGAGAAGATCACCGTCAGCCCATTGGTCACCGCGTTATAGCAAAGCAGCTGTCCCCTATCAGAAAATACCACGGTATTGCCGTCGGTGCTCTCCATCATATCCACATTTTCGTCCGTGATCCCCAGAAGGATCTTATCATTGGCATACATCCGCCCGGTATCCGGGATCTGTGTCATGGTCCGCTCATAATCCAGCAGATACATTCTCTCCGAGGTATATCTGACGCGATAGTATTCTTCCACGCTATAATATATCTTATTTTTCCCCTCACCGGTGGACACGACAAAATCCATCAAAAGCGATGCTACATTGCCGTTCACCTGTACCAGGCGGATGGAAGCCGCATTTTCCTGCGTCGGCTCCAGACTTCCCCAGGTAATCTGCTGGAAACTGCTGTGAATATTCACCTTATGAAAAGTGCCGTTATCCGTCAGCTTGGAATTCGGTTCTAAATACTTGGTCAGTTCCTTCGCTGCTTCCTTATCATAGAGCTTCCCATGAAAATCCGTGGCGAACTCCAGGATCTCTGCGATATGCAGGTCGTCGTTCCACAGGATCGTTGTATAATAGTAGACCTTCTGTTCCCCTTCCAGTTCCAGGATTAGGGTCAGACTGTACTGTGTATTGGTATTGATCAGATCCTTCAATGCCAGTGTGACGGCGAAGCTTTTCCCTCCCGCCTTCCATCCGGTGACTTCTCCGTTCTCTATAAGGCGGGAGCCGTCGATGCTGCGGACTTCCATGGAAATCCCCGTGACTTCTCTGCCATAGGTATCCACGGTAAAATTCGCCTGTCTGTCCGCACCCAGCATGGTCACGGTATCCTTCTGGTATGCTACATCCATTTCCACCGTGTTGCCATGCAGCTCGTTACATGCCACTCCTCCGCTCTCCATGGTGATCACGGGAAGTGTTGCCGGAGCCATTTCCATGGTCATGTTATTATGTCCCTGATTCATAATGCCGCCGATGATAAACGCTGACGCTATAAACACCACAACGCATACGGCAATTTTAATAATCGTTTTCTTCATTCTTGCTTCTTCACTCATTCATTATTCAGCAGTTTGTCCAGTGTCGGTGCCACATGCAGCAGTTCCTCCACAGTACGGATATCCGTACTGTGCTTCGGGCGCATGCTGCCCTTTTTCACCGCACGGATCAACAGATTTTTAGGTGTATGTTCCATGTCGATGAATTCCAGGATCTGTGTCTCGTACCCCTGCTGTTCCAGGAGATTCGCTCTGAGGGCATCTGTAAGCAGTGCCGCGATACGTTCCTTGATGATCCCATATTTCAGTACCGGCTTCAGGGGATCACACGTAATCTGTCTGTTCAGTTCATGCTGACAACAGGGTACCGCCAGGATGACTCTGGCTCCCCATTTGACCGCTTTGTCCAGGGCATAATCCGTCGCCAGGTCACAGGCATGCAGTGTCACCACCATATCCGCCACGTCCGTTCCCTCATAGGTGCTGATGTCTCCCCGCTCAAATTTTAATCTGTCATAGCCCAGCTTCTCCGCCAGTTCGTTGCAATGTTTTATCACATCGGTCTTCAGATCCAGTCCGGTCACCTGAATATCTCTATGCTGTAATTCGTGCAGATAGTAATACATGGCAAAAGTAAGATAAGATTTGCCGCAGCCGAAATCAATGATCCGGATCGTCCGGTCTGTCGGCAGTTCATCGATCACATCCTCGATGAATTCCAGATAACGGTTGATCTGACGGAATTTATCGAATCTCGCCTTCGTCACACGGCCATCCGGCGTCTGCACACCCAGTCCCACCAGGAAATCCACAGGCTTTCCTTCCTCTAGGATATAATGCTTGGTGCGGTTATGCGAAAGTGCCTGCAGATCCTCCTGTTCGGGAGAGGTATTATTTTTCACCTTCAGAGTCAGCTTTCCTTTCTTACTGACTAACGCCGTAGCTTGTAAGCTTTTCGCTGTAAATTCTCCCTGTCTGAACTGCTCTGCAAGTGCCAGGCAGATTCTGTCTGTCATCTGCTCCGCCGTAAAATTCTCATGGAACACCTGTGTTCCTCTGTAAGCAGTCTCCTGAAACACCAGTTCCCCGCGGATCAGTACCGGGCGGATCTTCGCCTTCTGAACCTGTTCCGGATGACGACTGTTGCTCAGGATGATCTGCTGTAAGTCTTTATTCAAAATTTCCTGCAAAAGTATTTTCAATTCTTCCATAGTTTATCCTGCTTCCATACGCTTCATGCCTGATGAATTCACAGTGTTCATTGTAACATAAATGCTTCCTCTTTGCTATAAAAATGCAATCATTCCACGTCTTCCGCCGTGTCTTCTCTTGTAGATCTCATCACACACCAGTACCTGGATCAGATCTCCCGAGACTTTTCCCGCTTCCCGCTCCAGGATCTTACCAATGGTATCAGCGATCCGGTAGAGGCTTAACCGGTCCGGATATTCGTCATAGATCATACTTCCTTCATAATCATATTTGTCCAATATTTCCGCAATTCTGCGCTGACAGCGTCTGACTTCTCCGGGATAGGTCTGCTGCAGATATTCCAGGTCACTTAATAGTTCTTTTTCATCCATTCTACCGGGATATCCGGGCAATGTCATAAAAAATGGGCGTGATACCATAATTTTTCGCCTCGTGCTTTTTTATAGCATATGCACAGAATAAAAAATAGGTGCTGCGATTCTTATCGCAGCACCTCAATTCTTGCCATTGCTCTCTGCAATGCCGTCTCTGCCCTGGCAATATCCGTCTCCGGCGTCTTGCTGCGCAGTCTCTCTTCCGCACGGTGCAGTGCTGCCTCCGCACGGTTCTCATCGATCTCATTGGGCCATTCAATGATCTCTGCCAGAATGGTAACTCCCTCGGGAAGGATCTCGGCGAATCCGGAATGCAGTGCTGCCTCCTTCTCTCCGTCCTTCTCCGTAATATGCAGGATACCCGGCTTCACGATCACCGTCAGGGGAATGTGTCCCGGAAGGACACCGATCTGTCCTTCCGTGGTATTGAATTCTACCATATCCACAGTTCCCTCATAGAACACTCTTTCCGGGGTTATGATACGAAGTATGAATTCTTTATCTGCCATATCTATACTCCCCTCTCATGCTATGCATGAACCTTTGCCAGTACATCA
>UMLR01043984.1_pt1 | contig 18649 bp, 10 predicted proteins | sample 1966741 | NCBI WGS metagenome assembly UMLR01 (sample SAMEA4836207, study PRJEB28245) | human gut metagenome | biome: gut microbiome; material: fecal sample | place: Denmark | collected 2008 | reverse complement strand
CAATCGCGGATTAAGGTGCAAGGCTATCGCTGAATAGTTACCCACCTTTTTATCCCCTATTTTATGCACCATAAATCAATAAAGAATGCTATCTTTGGAAGTCTGAAACGGCAAATTATCAAAATCATTAACCATAATCATCACGTTATGAGAAAAACATTTTTTACACTGATTGCACTGCTGCTGTCGCTCACGACAGTCAACGCACAGATGCTCACACCAGACGGAAGCATCACAGTAACAAGACAACACACAGCCGTAATTAACAAGCACATGGCTCCGGCAATGGGTCCCAACCGCATAGCGATGGACGCAGACGAGAGAATAATGGGCTACTATGACTCAGACGAGATGGGCACAAACGCCCTCGGACTGAACGGCAGCGGCCAGTTTAAAGCCGGCGTTGAGTTCACCAAGGCACAGATAGGCCACTTCGTTGGCGGACAGATAACCAAAGTGCGCTTCGCTCTCGGCGAGCTCATCGGAGCATCTAAAGTAAGCGTCTACAAGGTTGCGCTCGAAAGCGGTGAGATGACACTCATGTCGGAAGAGGCCGTAGCCAGCACCCAGAAGGGATGGAACGACGTTACGCTCACAACACCTGTAGCCGTAGAAGACGGTGTGGACTATCTCATCTGCTACGACTTCACATCAGTTCCGGGAAAATATCCGCTGGTAGTAGACCAGGACGTAAACCCGGGCGGAGCTGTTGACGGCGGCTGCCTCATGTACGGAAACCTCGGAGAGGGCGGCGAAGGATGGTACAACTTCGGCACACAGTACGGCAACTTCTGCATACAAGCCGTTGTTAAGGGCGGAAGCTTCCCCGACGAAGACATCACCATAAGCTCATTCACATCATCAAAATTCGTGCAGGCAGGACAGAATATAGCCTACAGCTACAGAATAAAGAACAACGGAAACAACATCCCGTCTGCATACACCATCGACGTGATGCTTGACAACAACGTGATAGCTACAGCCGAAACACCCGTTGCCCTGACCAACAGCCCGCAGACCGTGAACGGCAACGCCACAATACCTGCAGACGCTGCATCAGGCAAGCACACACTGGCCGTTAAGGTGACAAAGATAAACGGACAGGCTCCTACAGAGTACACCGAGGACGACATTGCCGGCATGGACGTCAGCGTATATGCCGAAAGCATGCTGAGACAGAAGAACCTCGTTGAGCAGTTCACTTCAACAAAATGTACATACTGCCCGCTGGCAGACCCCGTTCTCCAGAAGCTTTCAGACATGCGCGGCGACATCATCATCGTGGCACACCACAACAAGATACCTGCAGCCGGCGACCCGATGATCTGCGACGATGCACTTGCCATATCAGACATGTTCAACATGAGCGGCAACCCGTCAGGAATGTTCAACAGATACTATGAGCCCAGCATGGAGCTGAACGCTGATCAGACACTGACTCTCGGACTCGGATACAACTCACAGTATGTAGACCTGGCTGCCGAGATGCTCAATCAGGTGGTTGAAAACTCTAACAGCGTGCCGGCATTCGCAAACATCAACATCAAGACTGAATACAACGAAAGCACAAGAGAACTGAGCGTTGAGGTTTACGGTAGCGGCGTCAGCGAGTTTAAAGACTACGTAGGCGAAGACGCAGCTCTGTCAGTGTTCCTCACAGAAGACGGCATACAGGCAGCCCAGACAGGCGGCAGCAGAGACGAAATACACGACAACGTTATGCGCAAGGCTTTGTCAGATGCATTCGGCAGCGCCATCAACTGGGACGGCAACACATACAGCAACAAGTACACTATCACTCTCGACAGCTCATGGAAGCCCGAGAACATGCACGTAGTGGCATTCATCAACCGTCCGGTAACAGATAATTCAGCCATGGACGACGTATGGATCAACAATGCCGAGACATGTAAGCTTGGCGAAAGCATCACAGCCGGCATCGAAGCCCCGATAACAGACAAGGGCACTGGCGTAGAGGTTGAGCGCTACACAGTAGACGGCCGCAAGATAAGCAAGCCTGTGAAGGGCCTGAACATCGTAAAGATGTCTGACGGCAGAACAATAAAAGTTATCGTTAAGTAATTTTCTTCAAAAGCACATCAGGCAGCTGACGGGACAAAAGCCTCAGGCAGCTGCCGCCATAACAAAGCAAAGCCCCCTATGCGCACAACGCGGCGCATAGGGGCTTTGTCATATAATAGCGTCAGCAGAGCCGTCAGGCTGCATAAGGCAGGCATCAGATCATGAGTCTTGGCGCAGCACGCAGACTGCCTTCAGCAGCTACGGGAGGCGCCCATAACACGCCATATATCAGGAAAAGAACGGCACGACACCGGCAAAGCCAAAATATCGCGCCTTAAACAAGGCAGAAAATACATTTCGAAGCAACAGAGCGGCAACGATACTCAAAAATTATAAAAACACATATTTTTCTGCTAAAAAGCCACATTTAGGCATAAAAACAGCCTAAAATAAGGGAATTTCGAAGGTTGTCAGGGTTTTGTCAGGGTAGAAAAACTTGACTTTAAGATATGATTTTAATAATTTTGCGATGTAAATCATGATTGCGCAAGCAAAAAACATGAAGATACATAAAAGAAATTGCATAAAGTTCCCATAATCCGGATATGGGTACATACAGCAGAAAAAATCCTACACAACCTTAAAAAAAAACGATTATGAAAAAGTTATTATTACTTGTAGTGACGTTGCTGAGCACAAGTTTAATGCCAGCACAGACAATGAAGGAACTCCCCGGACTGCGCTACCATGCCATGAGCGAAAACGGAAAATGGATGTTAACCGTTGAACAGGGATGGATAGGAATACTTAACACTGAGACTGACGACTTTCAGCAATATGGCGGAGGCGACATAGGATACGACCTCGGCATGGGCAACATGGTTACTAACGACGGATACCTTGTTGGCTGTATAGATGGCAAACCTGCGATACTGAATATAGAAAAACAGGAATGGCAGGAGCTCCCCGTAAGGAAAGGCGACACTTTCTATTCAACAGCAAACGCCATAACTAACTCACGCAAATACATAGCAGGATATATAGGCACAGACAAAGGATTCGGAAATACAAAAATAAAGCCAGTAATATGGACAATGAACAACGACGGAACTTATGGAGAATATGAAGACCTGCCTTATCCTGAAAAAGACTTCACTGGCGTTGCTCCTATGTATATACTGCCCAACTGTATATCAGAAGACGGTAAGGTGATAGCAGCTCAGCTCATGAGACAAGACGACGAATGTCTGCCGATGGTATACAGAAAAGCAGAAGACGGCACATGGACTTATGAGGTATATGACAAAGGACTGTGCGAAGAAGGGCTGGAATTTCCAGAGTTCCCGACAGAAGAACCTGTCGTACCAAGCTATTACGACTATATGACACCGGAACAAATAGATGCGTACAGGCAAGACTCTACCGAATATGAAGACTCTTGCTGGGCATACAACATTGGCGAGTCTACCGAATGGCCAGTATATTATCCCGACCCGAAAAATTATATGACAGAAGAAAATCTGAATCTCTTTAATGAGGCATGGGAAGAATGTGTGGCAATAAGTGACGAATACTCAAAACAACTAATGAACTTCAGAAACTTCTATTATGAGCATGTAACACTAAATTACTACGCACAAAATGGTGTGTGGCTGTCTACTAATGGAAAATATTATGCTACAACGTGTGAAAAGAATTATGCTGTAGGCGATGCGGCATTATTCACCATAGACGAAACACTCAAACCGCACGACTATCAAGACGGACTCTACGGCTACTGCGTAACCGACGACGGTGACTTCTTTGTGTCAAACCTCAGCACAGCTTATGTATATCCTGCAAACAGCACAGAAAAGGTAACTCTTATCGACTGGCTCAAGTCTAAAGGCGAAACAGAAGCAGCCGAGTGGCTGTCGGACAGAGAAACAGGAACGGCTATCTGCAGCGGAAACGGACGCGTAATATCTGGATTCTATGGAGTACCAGGAAACTACACCAGCTGGATTATCAAGCTCGACGAGACGCCTACAGGCATAACAGACATTGAGCAGGACGGCAACAGCCACGTTAAGGCATACGACCTGCAGGGACGCATCGTGGCTGAAGGCGAATACAACGAGGTAAGAAACAATCTGAAAAGAGGTATATATATTATCAACGGCCGCAAAATTGTGGTAAAATAAAAGTAACGTTTTTCTAAAAGCCGGCACATCCTGTCATGTGCCGGCAAATAATAAAACGATCTTGACATATAAAAAAGAGCTGCAATAAAGACAAGAAGAAAGGAGACGAAAAAAGAAAGAAAAAATAAAAAACAAGCATATTAACCTCTATATTAAACCCAAACCGGGCATAATGCAAGATTTGGATTAAACATAAAAAATATTTAGAAGATAAATCTAAATACATCACTCGCCTTATCAGACCAAAGTATTAACCCCTTAATAATTACGAACTATGAAAAAGCAAGTACTTTTCGCTGCAGTTGCAACATTATTAGCTTCTGCCCCGTCGTTTGCTCAGATTAAAATGCAAAAAAACAACTTCACACCGTTAAGCATTTCCAACGACGGAACAGTAAGCGGAACCTACGGACAGGCCATGCCATATTATTTATGGTCATCACAGGACGGAAACATGACAGAGATCGGTAGTACTTCAAACGGCCCCGGATCATCAGGAAACGGAATAATATCTGCTGACGGAAATTATGTTTCCGGTATAGTCAGAACAACTATAAAACCTATAACAGAACTTCAACGAAAGTCATATGTAGATAAATACACATTTACGGATATCGTAAACATAAACGGAGGATACATTGCCGTTGGCAAAACCGAAGACAATAAGGGTATTGTCATCAGAAACACAGGATTCAATACAAGATGGAATCCTACTAATATGGATTCACCTATAAATACAATATGTTTCCTTAACGATTATGTTGGAATAATTGCAGGTGACAACGGATTTTATCAAACTACTATTAGCTCTGGCTCATGGTGGGCTGATGAATATGAGCATCCGGGCAAGGACGACGATGTAGACAAGTTTGTGGCTGTAGACTTCAGCGGCGAGTTCTATGGTGCAGCAGCAGCAGTTCTGGCTGACGGCAGCGGCGCGCTTTACTATTCGGAGAATGGCGCAGAGACGTGGAGCGCGGCTACAGGCTGGGAAGGACATCCCACAGCTATATGCCATGCATCAGACAAGAAGTTCTACATGGTTACCGAGGAGGGACGCATATACACATCTGAAGGCGCAGGCGAATGGACACAGTGCGGCGACCTTGGCAAGGCGCTAAAGGCTGTAAGTTTCGCTGACACGGAGAAAGGAATAGTAGTAGGCGACAACTTTATAGCTATAACCACAGACGGTGGAACGACATGGACTGAAATTGAGTCTGAAATAAGCGGCACATGGCTCTCTGCCGTATGGAACGGCGACGATGTTTATGTGGCAGGCAAGGGCGAGGCCATAATATATTCAGCCGACAACGGCAAGACATGGGAGCAGATAAACACTGACCTGGCCGACACTGAAGGAACAGTAAACAGCATCATATATAACGGTAAAGAATTATATACATGCGGTACTTCGAGCACATTCTATTTCCGTCAGTCAGAGGCTACGGAAACACAAATCCGCGAAATGGCACGCTATGACAGAAACGCCGACGAATGGACTCCTCTCGGTTATTTCTCACCAATGGGTGAAAGTGGAAGTAGTGGCTATTGTGTATCTGGAGACGGAAAAAGTGTTGGAGGAAACGCTTACGTAATAAGAAATGCTGACTCGTTCAAATTCAAAAACGTAGCAGCCGCTGCAGTATGGAACGAAGAAGACGGCAAACTGATTGAATTGCCCGGACTATATCAGGAAAAAGCATCAAACGCACGTGTTGATGCACTGAACGCAGACGGCACAGTAGCCGTAGGCTATCAGGACATTGACGGCATGTGGACATCATCTGTATGGAAGAAGGAAAACGGAGTTTGGGGTGACGGCATTATATTGTTCAAAGACAAGGAAGTCGGCCTTGCTGACTACAAGAACATAATGCAGATGTGCTCATGCGTTTCTCCCAACGGCAAATGGGTTGGCGGATATGGCAATGATGCTTCATATTACGAGACAGCTGAAGATCAAAAAATGGCAGAACCTTATATCTGGAGCGAAGAAACAGGCGTAATGAGATTAGGTATACTCGAAAACACACCGGCTAAAGAGGGTTATTATGGTTATGTAAGCAGCATATCTAACGACGGATCGATGGCCTTCGGTACGTTCCAGACCACAATGCCCGGCATAGAGATATGGGGTGTGCCGTTCATCTGGACCAAAGAAGACGGCATGCGCGACCTCAACGACTGGATAACAGAGAAATATAACACAGACTTAGAGGGGTATAGAATTTACGGAGTTTCAGATTTATCTGATAACGGACAATATCTGCTTTGTTATATCCGCAAGGACTATGATTTCGGCGCTTGTGTCATCGACCTTAATGCTGAAGGCACAGACATCAGCCTCGGCGAGACAGCAGCCGACAACAGCGTGAGGATATATCCTAACCCGGTATCAGACATGATACACATCGACCTCAACTCGGCAGAGAACGTGAAGATTAGCCTCTACGGACTGACGGGCAACGTGATCAAAACAGCTGCAGAGAGCGGCACAACAGCCACGATGAACGTAACCGACGTGCCCGAGGGCATGTATATCCTCGTGGTGGATAACGGAAAGAACAAGACAGTAAGAAAAATGCACATCACTCACTGATTAGTGTGCCGTGCTTAATCTGAATCACGTATGGGCACGGCATTATTGAATGGGGCGCCGGCATGACATAACTGTTGTGAAACATTAAGGCCGGCGCCCCGTCTTTTTATGACACGGCTTCATAGCATAAAAAATATTATCTTAACAGCCGTCACCGCCACAAAGATGCACAGCCTGCAGGCAGCTATCCCGGTAAGGCATTTACCCCTGAATGTTTAACCCCATACGCCACACCGGGAAAATATTTGCCGGACACTTCTGCCATACCTACAGTCACACATAAAGACACCGGCAGCCGGCAGCATGCGCATCGGAGTGACGCGTGGCGGCTGTTGATATGATGATGCCGGGGTTGGGTAAAGAATAAGGATAAATATATATCAGGCGGCATATTGCCAATATATATCATGACGCGCTGTCCTGCCCGTCGTCAATTATCGACTGCAGATATCCGCGTATCGACACGTCGCTGCCGAGGCTGATTTTCTTTCTTAGCCTGTTGCGGCTCTTCTCTACCGACTCAACCTCACGGAACGTTATCTGCGATATCTCCTTCGAGGTCAGTCCCATATATATGTAGGCACACAGGCGGCAGTCGTTCAGCGTAAGGTTAGGGTGAGCCTCCTTGAGCTTGGCGTCGAAGAGTGGCGACACCTCGTTGAAGTATGTCTTGAAACCCTCGTTGAGCCTATTGGCGGTCTGCTGGCGCAGCTTCAGCGATATGCCGTTGACGCGCTTGCGCGTGTCTTCCTCGGCTATGTCCTTGCTCAGCTCGGCCAGCTCCTCGCAGATGTTCTTGTGCAGATTGTCTATCGACGAAAGGTCTATCGAGAATGTCGTCAGCTCGCGGCTCTTCTTTCCTATTTCGCTCTCCATTCTCTTTTTCTCCCATTCATGCTCTTTCTGCTCAAGCATCCTCAGCTTCTTTTCCTGCTCGAGTATTATAGCGCTCTGCCTCTGCTCGTTCTTGCGCTTCTTTATGCTGACAACCACGAGCACCGACAGCAACACGGCCACGAGTATGGTGGCCACGGATATTATCGTGCGGTTGCGCAGCTTTATGTTGGCAAAATCATACTTCATCTTCAGCTCCATGTTGTCGTTGCGCAGCTGTGCTATGTCATACCATGTCATCATCTGAAAGAGCTGCCTCTTCTGGTTGTCAAAGTTGAGCGAGTCGTTGAGTTTCATGCTCTCCTGCAGGCATCTCGACGCCCTTTCGTAATAGTTGAGCTTCATGTAGAGAGTGGCTATCTCCTTGAGATACTTGCCCTTTATGGCGTCCGACTGCTTCGGTATCACCTTCTCCTCGATATACCCAATCTCGCTGAGAGCCTTATGCTTCTGTCCCATGGCTATGTAAAGCTGTACGAAGTTGAGCCTTATCATCAGCTCTGACACCGTAAACTTTTCGCCCGGCAGCGTCTTCTCTGCCATCACAAGAGCACTCTCGGCCTCTTTATATTTGCCCATCTCGGTGAGCAGTCCGCCCTTGTTGATATAAACGCGCGACAGCAAATCCCTGTTGCCGGCGGCACACTGTATCGCACTGTCAAGGCAGGCAATGGCCTTAGGCATGTCCTTCTGTCCGCAGTAGACCAGCGCCATGTTGTTATACAGTATGCTGCTTGCCCCTGCCAGGCTCTTCAGACTTATCAGCATCCTCAGCGCCTTGGCATAGTCATGCGTGTCATAGTAGAGCTGTGCCTGATTGGTGTATATCTGCGACAGCACCTTCCTGAAGCCGTGCTTGCGGGCTATGGCCGCTGCCCTGTCGAACATCTTGCGGCCTTCCTCATGAAATCCGAGCATCGTGTAGCCTATTCCGGCCGAGTTGGCATACTTTGCCATTATCAGGAAGTCGGTCTTCTTTGAAGCCGTCTTCTTCACCTCGTTGAACACCATCCTGGCAAAGAGCACCTCAGACAGGAAGTCGCCCTTCTCGGTGAACATCTTGCACATGGGATAATAGCTCGCTGCCAGCTGCGCAGGCTTCAGCGAGTCGGCGTTGCTGCGGTTAATCTTGTTGATCTCGTTCATATAAAATTTGCTGGATGGAGTATTCTGCACATACTCCTTCAGATATGCCGTCCACCGCTCCTTCAGCGCATTCTTTTCTGCCCCGCCTGCCACCGCAGGACACACACACGACAACAGCAATGCTGCCACAGCGGCGCGTAGAGCCACGCAGCGCACACCGCGGCATGCTGCAGCGCAACATTCAATGACACAGGCGAAAAGGAAAGGCAGACATAAGGCAGGTCTGCCGTATTGGGTATACATCAAGCGCATAACAGATAAAATTAATTTCAGCGGCAAAACATCACTCAGAAATACCGCCCATGTCAGCATCACGCTGCATGACGGCAGGCCGTGGCGTAAGACTTGTATGCATAGAGAGCCGCTATACTCAAAACATAATATCAGACAAGGCCGGTCTCAAAGGTACGAATTATTAATCAAAACGTGGCCACTTTATCCGCTATTTTTGTCTTTTTGCCGTAAATTAAGCCCTATCCTGCCGCCTGAACAAGGCCTTAACGACGTATGACATTGCGCCGTACGGCGTATGCTTTTTCAGCCGGTACGGCTGGCCATGCCGGAGATAATGCAGACAGAACGGCGGCGACATTAAGCCGGAGGCAGACAGCCACGCAACAAATCATAACATTAATTATGCCGCCACAATGACAGTTATATCACTTTTTTGTTATAACTTTGCGCCCGGAATATAAACGTTTATAAGACATGTCATTAAAATGTGGTATAGTAGGACTGCCTAATGTGGGCAAGTCTACGATTTTCAACTGCCTGTCGAGCGCGAAGGCACAGGCAGCCAACTTTCCTTTTTGCACCATCGAACCTAACGTCGGCGTGATAACCGTGCCCGACGAACGCCTGACAAAGCTCGCCGAGATAGTTCATCCGGGACGCATCGTGCCCGCAACCTGCGAGATTGTGGACATTGCCGGACTCGTTAAGGGTGCCAGCAAGGGCGAAGGTCTGGGCAACAAGTTCCTCGGAAACATACGCGAAACCGACGCCATCATACACGTGCTGCGCTGCTTCGACGACGACAACATCACTCACGTTGACGGCAGCATTGACCCTATACGCGACAAGGAAATCATTGACACCGAGCTGCAGCTGAAGGACCTCGAGACCATCGAGGGACGCCTGAGCAGGCAGCAGAAGGTGGCAGCCGCCGGAAACAAGGAGGCAAAAATAGAAGTAGGGGTGCTCGAGGCATACAAAGAAGTGCTCGAACAGGGCAAGAACGCACGCGTGGTTGAGTTTGAGAGCAAGGAAGAGCAGGACGCCGCACGCAACCTGTTCTTGCTGACGGCTAAGCCCGTGCTGTATGTTTGCAACGTCGACGAGGCATCTGCCAAGATCGGCAACGACTACAGCCGCCGCGTTGAGGAGGTGGCAAAGGCCGAAGGCGCCGAGGTGCTCGTAATAGCAGGCAAGACAGAGGAAGACATAGCAAGTCTTGAGACATACGAAGACAAGCAGATGTTCCTCGACGAGCTTGGCCTTGAAGAGAGCGGCGTAAACCGTCTGATAAAGAAAGCCTATGCCCTGCTTAACCTCGAGACATTCATCACCGCAGGCGAGATGGAGGTCAAGGCATGGACATATCACAAGGGCTGGAAGGCTCCGCAGTGTGCCGGTGTAATCCACACCGACTTCGAGAAGGGCTTTATCCGTGCCGAGGTTATCAAGTATGACGACTATATCAAATACGGCTCTGAGGCTGCAGTGCGCGAAGCCGGCAAACTGGGCATCGAGGGCAAAGACTATGTTGTGCAGGACGGCGACATCATGCACTTCAGGTTTAACGTATAGTTGTCATCACGAGTTATCTTTATGAACTGACTCCACAAACGAAACAGATTATGATATCCCAACTACTCTACATCTTGTGGAATCCCGACCTGGTAGCTTTACATCTTGGCCCGATATCCATACTTTGGTACTCGCTGTGCTGGCTCATAGGCCTTGCGGCAGCATTCTTAATAGTCCAAAGACTCTACAAGGAGCAGAAGATAAAGCCGGAACTGTTCGACCCGCTCTTCATATACTGCTTCTTAGGCATACTGATAGGCGCCCGACTGGGCCACTGCCTGTTCTATGAGCCAGGATACTTCCTTTCCGGAGGCAAGCAGATGGTAGAAATGATACTGCCCATACAATTCATGGCCGACGGCTCGTGGAAGTTCATCGGATATAAGGGACTGGCAAGCCACGGCGGAACAATAGGACTGATAATTGCCCTGTGGCTCTACGTGCGCCGCACAAAGGTGAACATCTGGCGAGTGCTCGACAACGTGGCCATAGCCACACCCTTTACGGCATGCTGCATCCGACTGGGCAACCTCATGAACTCTGAGATAATAGGCAAGGCCACCGACGTGCCATGGGCATTCATCTTCGAGCGCGTGGACATGACTCCGCGCCACCCCGGACAGCTCTACGAGGCCATAGCCTATGCCATATTCTTCGTCATCGGATGGTACTTCTACCGCAAGAAGCCGCAGCGCGTGGGCACAGGATTCTTCTTCGGACTATGCATAACGCTCATCTTCACGGCACGATTCTTCATCGAGTTCACAAAAGACATACAGGAAGAATTCGAGGCTGACATGCTGCTCAACATGGGACAGATGCTCAGCATACCGTTCGTAATCATCGGACTGCTCTGTATGAAAGGCGGAAAATGGATGCAGAAACTTGGCATTGAGAAATAGCATGACATCCTGCAGATTAACAGCCGGAAAGGAAACAATTATAGGAAAATAGGGGAAATTCATGGAAAATTTCCCCTATTTTTGTGTCTATATGCAAAAATAATCATATATTTGCGAAAAAGATAACGACGCAAATGATTGAAAAGACACCCGAACTTACCAAGAAAGACTTTACGGAGGCGATGAAGCTGCTTACCGACAAAAGCACTATGCCGCTGCTGAAAAAAATCAGCAGCGAGTATTACTATTGGGACAAAGTGAAATATCTTGCACCCGAAGGTGTCAGCAGCACAGCTCTGTGGCAGGCTGTGACACTGCAGCGCATGATGAATGCCAAGACTGTTGTCTTTGGCCGCTACACCTTCTGGTTCAACGTAACAGACCACATGCTTGCCATGATGCACGAGTTTGACCTTAACATAGGCGGCAATCTGGGCACCAAAAGCATAATACCCGAGAGTGACAAAAGCTTCTATCTGGTAAGCTCAGTGATGGAAGAGGCCATCGCGTCGAGCCAGATGGAGGGCGCATCCACCACACGCAAAGTGGCAAAAGAGATGCTCAGAAAAAAGCAGAAGCCGCGCGACAAAAGCCAGAAGATGATTTCAAACAATTACACCACAATAAACTATCTGGCCGAGCACAGGCACGACGACTTCTCGCTCGAGAGGATTCTCGAGATACACAGATACATATCAGCCGACACCCTTGACAATCATGACTATGAAGGAAGCCTGCGCAAGAGCGATGACATCGTGGTGATGAACGGTATAACCGGTGAGATAGCCCACACACCACCCCCGCACGACGAGGTGGAGGGAATGCTCAGGGAGCTGTGCGACTTTGCCAACAACGATGATCCCGACAACTTTATCCACCCCATAATAAAGGGAATAATAATCCACTTCATGCTGGCATTCATCCACCCCTTTGCCGATGGCAACGGGCGCACAGCACGCTCACTTGTCTACTGGTATCTGATGAAGAAGGGCTACTGGCTCACCGAATATCTCTCAATATCAAGAATAATCTACCGCAACAAGGCTCAATACGAAAAGGCTTTTCTGTATACCGAGGCCGACAACTGCGACATGTCGTACTTCATACAATATAACCTCGTGACGATGAAGAAGGCCTACGAGGAGCTTAAACTATATCTGCAGCGCAAGATGAGCGAGCGAGACAGCATAACAGGCCTCAGGGGCATAAAGGACATAAACCTGCGGCAGGCACGTATAATAAAAGACCTCTACAAGAGCAGCGGCAACATAATAACCGCCAAGGAGATAGCTACACAGTTTGCCGTAACCGACAAGACGGCAAGGGCTGACCTGCAGGGTCTTGTAGAACTGGGAATAATGAGCGAGGTCAAGCTCAACAACAGAATGACCGGATATATAAAAGCAGACAATTTTGAGGAGATTATTGAAGAACTGAATAAAGGAAAATAGGGGAAATTTACGGAATATTTCCTCTATTTTCCTTTATTCAGTTTATTACGATTAAGCCGTAAACACAATAAAGACACGACTTTGCTGCTAAACAGAAATCGGCTCTGACACATTTTTTTGCATCATGTATTAATCTGTAAGCTCATGCCTGAGAAAACAGCTTATGCGGCCTTAAAATGCCATTATGAAAGAATATCAGCATTGCTCCATAATGCTTACGCGCTCACATTGAGGCTATGCAGGCCCGCATGACCATTGTCATGACAACTTATTTAGCCGAGCTTCAGCTCAAAGTCGACCACGTCGAGCCATCGGCCCATCTTGTAGCCCACATCATGGAAATGCGACGCCTGGCTGAAGCCAAGCTTGCGGTGAAGCTCTATGCTGGCCTCGTTGCAGCCCGTAATACAGGCTATAAGCACTCTGTATCCTCGCCGGCGGCACTCGTCTATCAGCCGGTGCATGAGGGCTGTGCCCAGTCCGCGCCGCTTAAAGTCGGGCGCGAGATATATCGTAGTCTCATAGGTGTTGCAGTAGGCGGCGCGCTCCTTCCACGGATGCGCGTAGCATATTCCTGCCACGCGGCCGTCTTCCTCAGCCACAAGATAAGGGCAGCTTGCCGATATGTGCCCCACCCTTGCGCCCATCTGCTCTTCGGTGAGCGTCTCGGTCTCAAATGTCTCAACCCCCTCAACGATATACCTGTTGTAGAGCGTGGTTATCTCCCGAATGTCTTTTTCCTCAACGTAACGTATCATCGTATAGTATATTTTTTGTTCGTCATTCCAGCCGTGAGCAACAGAATTTCCATATCCCGCCTCCAAACTGGCACATGGCCTTAATAAAACACACAAACGGAGCCCGACGCCAAACTTGCGCCCGGCTCCGATGCCTATATATAACGCTCTATTCTACAATCAGCGGTTTACACTGACCTTTATGCTGCGGTCGCCTATCTTCACTATAGCCACACCACCGGCATTCCCGGTGCTGAGCGTCACACTGCCTGCAGCTGCCCTGCCTGAGGAGAGCATCATGCCTCCGACGCTGTATATCGCAACCTGCTCGCCGTCGTCAAGTCCGCTGACAGTGATGCTGCCGCCCTGCGAGCTGACCACAACGCCTCGGCGCTCGCCAACGTTTATTCCTGACGTGTTAAGCGTTGCGTCGATGAAGCACAACACTGCCTTTACCTCCTCGCTGTTAAGATAGCCGTGTGCCGACGCATATACTGTTATGTCGTATGCTGCGCCAAGAGCCACCTGACCATCAGTCGAGTGGCCTCCTTCAACTGCATCAGACGCGCTTATCGTGTAGTGATATTCAGCTCCTTCGGTGGCGCATCCGAACGTCAGCGAGTTGTCGGCATATCCTATTGTAGGAGTGGCGCACCTTACGGGGTCTACCACCTGACCATCAGCCTCTATAACGTATTTAAATGCGCTCCACGGCTCTGTAGACATATAAGCCGAAGTAGTGCCTACTGGCACGTGCAGGCGGCACTCGGTATAGATATCCTTAAAGATGCCACTCTCAGTATCAACATCATCCGGACTGTCCCACTGACATGTCACGTCGGCAAGATACGAGCAGCCTATGAAACAGCTGCCGCCTATGTAACTAAGGCTGCGTGGCAGCAGGATTGACTTAAGCGAAGTGCAGTGGCCAAAGCAGCGGCCGCTTATCGTCTCAAGGCCTGACGGCAATGTTATCGAGGCAAGCGATTTACAACTCATGAAACAGTCGGAGCCCAGTAACACTATGCTGCCAGGCAGAGTGACTGACACAAGACTTGAACAACTTTCGAAGCAGTTGTTGGGTAGCTGCGTTATCCCTTCGGGCAACGTTACCGAAGAAAGGCTTGTGCATCTGTAAAAGCATCTGAAACCGAGTCTGGTTATGCTGTTGGGCAGCGCTATCGAAGAAAGACTTGCGCATTCGGAGAAGCAAAAATCACCTAAACTTGTAACGCCTTCTGGCAGAGTTACTGACGCAAGCTGACTGCAATCATAGAAACAGTTTTCGCCAAGCTCCTTAACACCCTCAGGCAGGACTATTGATTTGAGCGACGTGCAACCGTAAAAGCATTTTTCAGGCAAGGCACTGATGCTTCCGCCAAACGTCACGGACTCAAGGGCAGAACAGCCGTAGAAACAGTTCTGGCCCATCGTGCGTAGACTGCCTGGCAGGGCTATTGATTCGAGCGACTCACAGCCGTAGAAACACTTGTAGCCAAGCTCTTCAATACCGTCTGGCAGGTCGACCGACGTAAGCGACGAGCAGCGGTAGAAGCAGTTAGTGCTGAGCGTAGTCACACTCTCCGGAATGACAACTGACTCAAGCTGCTTGCAATCATAGAAGAACGAACTGCCAAGCGACGTGATGCCGTCGGGCAGTGTTGCGGAGACAAGCTTTGAACATGACTCAAAACAGGCGTCGCCCATCACACTTACGGTGTTGGGCAGCAAGATGCTTGTTATTTGATTATTTTTGAAGGCGTTGCTCTGCACGGTAGTAACTGTATAGTCTTCTCCGCCATATCTCACGGTCTCAGGTATCACGATGTCTCCCGTAAGTCCATTCTGCTGCATCACCGACGCCTTTCCGCCGTCGAGCAGATAAGTTATTCCGTCGATTACAGCCGTCTCCTGTGCGCTGCCTGCCAGGGTCATCGCCGCTGCCAGGCATGTAAGGATAATTTTCTTCATAAATTGTTCTTTTAAATGTTCGAGAAATGTATGTGTTAACTTGTTTTATTTGTAAAAATAACCGATTGTTTCTAAGTGCAAAAATAAGAAAAAAACAACAAACCGCAAGTCCCAGTCCTAAAAAACAGCGTTTTATGACGGCCAACGCATTGTCTGACATTATCCACTGTCGCTGAATGTTTTACTTGCATTATCTATGCCATCAATATATCTCATACTTTCATGCCCCCAAAACATGATTTTCATGATGGCTGAAAAAGTGTAAGAAAACATAAGATTATTATTAAAAGCAACGTCCCATCCACCATTGAGAGCACTTTAACTGTAACCAAAATCACACTTTCCAGTTTCAGATTATTAACCTATCGTTTATGTGTCTTAACAGGGCCGGTTTGATATTAAAACCGGCCCTGTTAAGACACATAAACATAAACTTCTTGCATAATTTGCTCATTGCCAAATTAATCAGAAATCTTTTATTTCAGAAAAAGACTTTCTCGTGCTGACTGCATATTCTACAAAACACTTTCACTTTATCTACGCTTAAAATAAATATAACCAATAACAACTTTTATACAAAATCCCAATATAGTATATATTATCTTTCCTTTGAAAGTTTCTGATATATCGACGGTGTCATACCCATAACATTCTTAAAGCAGCGTATAAAACTCACCGTATTGCGGAATCCCACATCACAGGCAATAGCCTTAATCGTAAAGCAGTCATAATCCGAATCGGTCATACGGCGGCATGCCTCCTTGACTCGATACTCGTTCAGCAGCGCCTTGAAATTCTTATGATAGGTACGGTTAATAACCACCGACACATATTTTGTGTTCGACTCTACCCTTTCAGCCATGGCGCTCAGACTGAAGTCGGGGTCAGATATTACAGAAACGTCCTCAAATACAGACACTATCTTGCAGAGCAGCTTATCCTGTATATCCTTTACATATTGGTCATCATAAATATCCCTGACAGCGTCAGACACTACTTCGCCTTCGTCACATTTCTGGTCCGATGCGGCCATGACACCACCCACGGCCTTGTCTCTTTCCTCCCTCATGGCCACATATCTCTCCCTGAGCATATGATCCTTGGCCTCCGCCTCGTTAAGTTCCTTGTCTTTGTCTATAATGAGGCGCTGGGCCTTTCTTAATGATATGTTTTTCTTTATAAGCGCAACCGTCAGCACAATAAATATCAGTATAACCGCCAGTCCTGATATAAGCATCGTGCTCAGCTTGTTGATACGCCCCATGGCTTTGTTGTCCTTATACTGCGTAATGTTGTTCTGGGCACGGAAGAATCCTGACATGTCATACACCTCATTTTTCAGTTTATAGTACTTCCGCATATAGATGTCAGAACTGTCCTTAATGTCCAATCCCGAAAAGGCGTCGGCTATCATCTTGTACGAATTGATGATCATATCCTTTTCAGATATTTTCTCAGCTGCGGCAAGACACTTACGGCCCATACAGAGAGCCTTGTCCCAGTCGCCCTTCTTAATCATAAGATTGCCTATCTCACTGTCCTGAAACAGCACATATACCGCTGGCATATTATGGTCTATGGCATATAGTCTTGCCTCTGCGTGCGAAGCCTCTGCCTTGTCATACTGTTTCTTTGCGCGCTCAAGCCTTGCACGCTCATATATAAAGAAATATCCGTTTTTCACACTCTTATCCTTAGGGAGCATATCGCCCAACAGGCGGTAATACTTAGACGCATTGGCCGTGTCGGAAATCTCGCTGTAGAACGATACAAAATTTGAAAGAAATGTTATCTGTTCATTATATCCATACCTGGAGGCGATGTCATACCCCTTATGAGCAAAAAAAAGAGAATTGTCAATGTCGCCGAAATCATGATAAATTATGCTCAGATTGCCGTAGCATTTCATGGCCATGCGGTAATCGTCTGTCTCCAGAGCTGCTATCAGACCTTTTATGTAAAACTGGAATGCGTTTACGTATTCATTGTTCTGCTTGTATAAATCAGCCTCCTTGACAAACTGTGAGGCCGGTACTGACGAAGCAAATGAAATTTGCCATGACACTATTAAAAAGAATGCTATATTGACAATTTTTTTATATTTCATCAGACTCTATATTTTGAAAAGCAAAGTTATAATTTTTATTCTAAAACGATAATAAAATGCTAAAAAATAATTTTTAAGAGCCAAAAAAGACGATAATATCATTATATTTCTTGAAATATAAACTTTTTACAGATAAAAAGTTGACATTAAAAGATCTTTTTTGGTTATATTAGCGGCGACATTTAATTTTATTCACCTAAAATTCTATTATCATGAAAAAGTTTTTACTTTACTTGATTGCAGTCACCATGATGAACAACATGGCGTATGGATGGGAAGACGATGTGTCGAAGAACACACAGATCACTCCCACAGGGTTGACATACATTGAAAATGATGTCAAGACTAACAAAAATGGAATGACATACGTTTTCATGATGTGCGGAGGCGCGGACATCTCCATGCGTCTTCAGATTGTAGACCCGAACGGAGAAAGACTGCTGTCGCGAGGTGGACAAATAATATCGGAAGAGCCAAACAGGTCGTGGTTCGGATTCAACCAGTATATGGAACTCGACAAGGACGGCAATGTTTTCATAGGAGTGCAGGACTATAGAAATCATGTAGAAGAAGAAAAACTTACTTACACTATATATAAATACGACCAGTCAGGCAATAAGCTTCTTGACGGCATTACACTAAACGACGGTATAGGCCATGCTCTCGAGACAGGATTGTCTATGTGCGCCACCGACGACGGAGGATGTGTATGCGCATATCAGTATACAGACGAAGAACAAGGATCTGACTTCATTTTTGTAGAGAAAATAAGCAATGAAGGAAAGTCTCTGTGGAAAAAAATATTATACCAGAGCGAGAACTTTA
>UMLR01019539.1_pt1 | contig 18776 bp, 18 predicted proteins | sample 1966741 | NCBI WGS metagenome assembly UMLR01 (sample SAMEA4836207, study PRJEB28245) | human gut metagenome | biome: gut microbiome; material: fecal sample | place: Denmark | collected 2008 | reverse complement strand
TGCCTCTAAAACCGCCACCGCCAAAAAACGACTCGAAGATTTCATTCAAACCGCCAAAACCAAACTCAAAAGGTCCTTGGTTTGTGTATCCTGAATTTTCAAGTCCATCTTCACCATATCTGTCATATATGGCTCGTTTGTCATCATCAACCAATGTTTCATAGGCTTTGCCAAGTTCTTTAAATCGTTCTTCGGCATCCGGTGCTTTGTTCACATCAGGATGAAGTTGCCTCGCTTTTTTCCTGAAAGCACATTTTATCTCATCTTTTGAAGCGTTTTTTTCAACTTCTAAAATACTATAATAATCACTCATACTCGTTTGTTCTTTCAATTTTAATTGTTTACGGCTAAATTAAACAATGTTGGTCTTAAAACTTTATCTTTCAATTTATATCCTTTTTGAAGCTCGTTTATTATTGTTTGGTCTTCAACATCATTGTTTGGGGTTTGCATAACAGCTTCGTGGAAATTAGGGTCAAATTTTTCATTTTCTGTTTTTATTATTTCAAGCCCTAATTTTTTCAAATTTTCAAACACTTGATTGTAAAGTACGTCAAAACTTTTCAAAGCAGCTTCGCAGTCTGTTATACCTTCCATTGTTTTTTTTGCTCTGTCAAAATTATCCAAAACTTCAATCATTTTTTTTAATGCATTTTCAAGCCCCATATTGATAAGTTCTGTTTTTTGAGCTTCAGTTCTTTTTCTATAGTTGTCAAAATCTGCAGCCAAACGAATGTATTGGTTGTTCAAGGCTTCATATTTAGCTTTATAATCGTCTTCTTGTGAAGTTTCTGTGTTTGTTTCATCGTTTTCTTCAATGTTTTTTGTTTTTTCTTCTGTTGTGTTTTCTTCACTATTTATATTTTCATTTTCTTTAAACGGGTTTTCTCCGTGGTGTTGATGTTTATTTTTTTTGCTCATTTTTAATATTCCTTATACATATTAAATACTCTAATTATATTATAGTTTAAGAAAACTTTTACTTAAAGGTTTTTAATTTTTTTTTAACATTTATTGACATTATTTTATTTGAAATGTGCATTTTGAACAATTGGCTTTAGGATGAAGTATCAAATTGTCCTCTAAATCATACATTTTGGCAATACGAGTGTTCAAAGTGCTTTTGCATTTTGGACATAAAATCTCGTTTTCATTATTTAATATTCTAAGCTTTATGTTTTCAATTTCTTCAAACGTTACAGGATTTTCAATGTTAAAATCTTTTTCGTATATTTTTATCTCATTTGGATTAAGTTTAAGCCCTTTTGCCAACTTTTGTCGAACAGTTGAACTTAAAAACAATTCTTGCCCAAGTTCAATGCTTTCAATTGTTTCGTCTGTCAAATTGCAACGTTTGGCAAGTCCTGACTTTGAATAGCCCAATTTTTCTCTTAAATTTGAAACAAATTGGGCAAGCGATATATTTTCATTCATTTGTTTTGACAATTTTTAACCCTGCTTCTTTTTATCTTTATTTCTGTTAACAATATCATTATGCCATGCAAGAAGCATTCCTGCCACAAAAATGCTGCTGTATGTTCCAATTATTATCCCAAGCAACATTGCAAGCACAAAGTCTTTTGTTGTTGTGCCACCGAAAAAATACAGTGCAAGAAGAGTCAAAACAGTTGTCAATGATGTGTTTATACTTCTTGCAAGTGTTTGGTTTACTGAGGCATTTACAATATCATCATAACTTAATTTTCTTCCATAAAATTTGCAGTTTTCACGAACACGGTCAAATACAACGATTGTGTCATGAACCGAAAAACCAATGACGGTGAGCAAAGCCGTTATAAATAAACTGTCAATTTGAACATGGTAAAATATGCCAAGAAGTGAAAATGCACCAATTACAAACACGGCATCATGCACCAGTGTGTATAACGCAATAATTGCATATTTTGGCTCAAATCGCAATGAAAGGTAAACAGAAATGCCAAGAAAAGCAAGCATCATAGCAATAAATGAATTTTTGAAAAGTTCTTTGCCCAAAGTCGGTCCGATTGAACTTATCTGAACCAATTCACCTTGCTTAAACTCACTTGTTATTACTGATCTTATATTTTCAAGTTGTTTTTGGTTGTGTTCATCTATGAATTGTGTGCGTATTGAAATGATGTTGCTTGTTTTGCTCTCATTCACATTTGTATTTGAAATAACTTGGATTACAGGATGTTGTATTCCATTTTTTTCCAAATTGTCCCTCAATTTGGAAATCTCATCGTTGTTTACTTTATCATTAATTTTGTATTGCAAAATTGTACCGCCTGTGAAGTCAATGCCGACATTTAACGGATAGTGGTTTTCATTTGTGACGGATGAATAAACCATTGCCACAATCCCGGGAACAATAAGGATTAACGACAATACAAACCACACCCAGCGGTATTTTACAACATCTATTATTTGTTTTTGTTTAGATATATCAAACATAATTTATTCTTCTCCTTAAAAAAGTTTACTCGATTAATCCGTATTTTGCGTTATCATCACCATTGTCTTCGTTTTTGTTTTTAGTTCGCGAGATATCGCTTTCTTTCAAACCAAACCAAAACGGGTGATTTAAATTGCATTTATCAAATAAAATATGCATAAAATTGCGAGTAACGGTTATTGCTGTGAACATTGACACCATAACACCAATTGCAAGTGTAACCGCAAATCCTTTGACTATGCTTGTTCCAAGCATATAAAGAATAGCACAAGTGATAATAGTTGTCATATTTGAATCGAAAATACTTGTAAATGCCCGGTCAAATCCACTGTTTATTGCGGCAAAGAACGTTTTTCCGGATTTTAATTCTTCTTTAGTTCTTTCAAAAATCAAAATGTTTGCATCCACTGCCATGCCCACACTTAAGATAAAACCTGCAATACCGGCTAGTGTTAAAGTTACAGGGATTGTTTTAAACAAAGCAAACAAAATAAAACCGTAAACAATCAAAGCAAAATCCGCAATCAGCCCCGGTAAGCGATAGTATAAAACCATAAATATCATAACAAGCCCGATACCGATAATAGCTGCAAATTCGCTTTTCTTGATACTATCAGCCCCCAAAGTCGGTCCGACTGTGTTTTCTTGAATTATCTTAGCCGGAACAGGCAAAGCACCGGCATTTAGCAAATCCACCATTTGTTTAGCTTCTTCATGTTTGAAGCCACCTTGACCACCTGTAATTTGAGCATGTCCACCAATTATCGTTTCTTGGATGACCGGAGCAGATTTCAATTCACCGTTAAAAAATATTGCCATTGGTTGACCGACAAGCTGTTGAGTGATTTCGGCAAATTTCTTGGTTCCTTTATCGTTGAATTCAAGCCCAACAACCCATTCGCCATTTGTCGGGTTTGTTGACAACAATGCTTTTTTCAGATCGTCCCCTGTTAAACCTGTTGGTGCCCAAACAAATGTACCATCAGGTGCTTTTATTTGTTTTTTAAATTCAAGTTGTGCTGTTTCTCCTAAAAACTCACGTGCCTTTTTAGGGTCACTTATATTTGGTATTTCAACAAGAAGTCGTCTTTCTCCAACTTGTTGAACAAGCGTTTCAGCCACACCCATGGCATTAACTCTGTTTTCTATGGCAAATTGCAAACTGTCCATCATATCTTTTGTGATTGTGCCAATTGTGTCATTCGTTTGTGCTTCTAAAACCAAACGAGAACCACCAACTAAATCAAGCCCCAATCTTGTTGGCTTCAATATGACTGTAATTATTGATGTTACAAATATTATAAAAATAATCCAAAACGTAACTAATCGCTTATTCATTTTTTATATCCCCATTTAAATATAATTTATCTGTAGTTTTGAAATTGAAGAGGTATTTTATAATCGTCTTCTTTTTCACGGATTAACTTTATTACATCTTGCAAATCGTCTTTGCTTTTTCCTGAAACACGTACTTGTTCACCTTGAATAGAGCTTTGTACTTTTAATTTTGAGGATTTTATATCAGCAACGATTTTTTTTGCCAATTCTTGCGTTAATCCTTTTTTTAGTTTAAACACCTGACGAACATTGCCACCAAGCGCATTTTCAACACTTTGTGGGTCAAGTATTTTTATTGATAAATTTCTTTTAACCATTTTTGATTGCAAAATATCCAAAATATTTCTCAATTTCGTGTCGTCTTCTGTTGTTATAATAATTTGAGTGTCACTTTCCAAAACAACATCTGATTTTGAATCTTTTAAATCGAATCTTGATAAAATTTCTTTTTTTGTTTGTTCAACGGCATTGACAAGTTCCATTTTGTCAAATTCCGACACTATATCAAAACTGCAATCTTTTGCCATAATTTCGTTTATCTCCTCTTTTACCCTTTTGTTTATAATATTTAAAAAAATTATAACAGAATTATAATATTTATAGCAAATATTTTACATATTATTTTTTATGTTTGCAAAATCAGCTGCTATATTTGGTTTTGTCTTTAACGTTTCTTTTATTTTTTCATAGGAATACATAATTGTTGTATGTTTTTTATTCAAAGCTTTTGCTATGTGAGAAAAACTATCTCCATTTAACTCCCGACATAAATAAATTACAAGCTGCCTGGCAAGCGATATTTTACTACTTCTCATACTTGATAGGATGTCTGCAGGTTTCAAATCGTAATAAGTCGCCACATTTTCAATAATATCTTCAACGGTAAGCTTTTTGTCTGCTTGTTTCAAGTTTAAAACTTTGTTAGCTACTTCTTCAGTTAAAGCAACATCATTAATTTGGCAATAGGCATTCAAACGTATGAAAGCACCTTCAAGTTCACGAATATTTTTGTTGAATGTTTGAGCAAGAAGAAAAATAACGTTATTTGGAAATTTGACATCCGTTGTCAAACACAATTTTGAAACAATGGCCGCACGTGTTTCAAGATCAGGAACCTGAATATCAGCCATCAATCCCCATTCAAAACGACTTTTTAGCCTGTCTGACAAATTTGGAATGGCGCTTGGTGGCCTGTCTGAGGTCAAAACTATTTGCTTTCCTGCATTGTATAAAGTTTCAAATGTGTTAAAAATCTCAACTTCTGTTCTTTCTTTTCCTTCAATAAATTGGATGTCATCAATCAAAAGCACATCAACGCTTCTATACTTTTGACGAAAAGAATTCATTTTGTCATTTTTTCCACTGTCTTTGAACACAGAATTAATATAATCATTTATAAAATCTTCGGTTTTTATATATTTTACCTTTAATTTTGGGTGTTTGTGCAAAACATAATGCCCGATTGCCTGCATCAAATGTGTTTTTCCAAGCCCTACACCACCATATATAAACAAAGGATTATAACTTTTTCCTGGGTTTTCGGCAACACTTTTGGAAGCAACATAAGCCAGTTTTGAATTATCACCAACTACAAAATTGTCAAAGTTATATTTCAAGTTTAAATTTGCACTTGATTGCATTTGTTTTAGTGCTTCATATTTATCTTCATCAGAGCTGTTTTTGGTAATTTGTTTTGTTTGAGATTTTGTTTTTCTTTTTGAAAGTTGTTTTCTGATATTATCATCATAAATAATATTAAATTCAACTTCTTTCCCCAACTCTTGTGAAATTGCACTTTTTATAACGTCATAATAATTTTTATTTAAAATTTGAATGGCAAGGTTTTGGCCTGAAAGTATATTGAATCCGTTTTCGTCATATGATTGCGGAACCAAAGGTAAAATCCAAGGCTCATAAGTAGATGATGGAATGTTTTTTTCCAATGTTTTTAATATATTTATCCAACATTTATTTATATCAAATTCTTCCATAAATCTATTTTATAATAAACATATTTTTGAGGTTAATGAATTTATTTATACTTTTTTAATTATTGTGTAATTTTTATTTTGAAATTTTGTATTTTTTCGCCTTGCACAAGTTTTTTCTTATTCTGTATTGTGTTTTTAATTGCAAAAATCCAACCGGTTTTAGGATTAACGAACAGCAAAAAACCGGCTTCGCTTTCAATGAGCCGTTGAAGGTTGTCTATTTGAAGCTCGCCTTTGTCAGAAAGTTCAAACAACGTAAAAGAAAGCGGATTTGTCATTTGGCTGTCAATAAAACAATCAAATTTGCTGTTTCGCAATTTTGTAGTATCACGGATTGTTGTTGCGCCGCGATATGTTGTAACATTTTGATATAAAAAAGTTATTAAATCGTCAAGGTCAAAGTTTTGTCGGTTATTGTTGTTCATTTTCAATCATGTATAAAAATTTGTCTACCAATTGCGAATTCCATTTTTTATTTGCTTCTTTTTTTAGAATTTTTAAAGCTTCTTCTTTTGAATAGGCGTCTCTGTATGGGCGATTGTTTATCAAAGCAAAATATGCATCGACTATTAAAATAATTTGTGAAGTTATGGGTATTGCCTGCCCTGATTTTTTATAAGGATATCCCGAACCGTCCCAGTTTTCATGGTGATTTTCAATTATTGGCATGATTTCAGATATTTTTTCGCCCAAAGGTTCAAGAAGTTGTTTTGTTGCAATGAGTGGGTGTTTTTGTATTTTTAATTTTTCTTCATAGGTTAAAATTTGAGGTTTATTAAAAATTTCTTCAGGAACCATTATGTTTCCAATGTCATAAAGCAACAGAGCTATTTTCAAATCGTCTATATCTTCTTTTTGAAGTTCAAGAAATTTTGCAAAATTTAAAGCCGTCTGAACTTTTTTCTGTGTTTCACCATTTAAGTGGTTATAGTTATAAGTTTGAATTAATGAATCCACAACTCCATAAAGTGTTTCGTTTGTGTTTTTTCCTTCAATCAAGGTTTTGTTCAAAGTGTTTGTTAGGCTTTTGGTTAAAGCATCGGGTAAAGGCATTTTTTTAGAAGATAAAATGTCTAGAAATGCTTTTAAAGCAATTTCCTGCCAGTTTGAATGCATTTTACTTTTTGATACACAAACTTGATTTCGGCCGTTTAATTTTGCCTTATACATTGCTTGGTCAGCAAGTTCAAGCAACTCATCAGGGTTGTCAGTATGTTCCAAAAAAGTTACAACCCCAATGCTTGCTGTAATTTGGCCGATTGTATTAATTTTCTCATTTGCTATTGCTACTCTAATACGTTCTGCAGCCAATTTTGCGCCCACAGAATTAATCCCTGGAAGAAGAATGTTGAACTCCTCTCCGCCAAAACGTGACGGAATATCCACAGAACGAGCGTTTTGTTTTAATACTTTCGATATTGTTTGTATAGCTAAATCACCAAACTGGTGACCATATTTGTCGTTTATTTTCTTTAAATAGTCTAAATCTATTGAAATTATTGAAAAAGGTTGATTTTGTCGTTTTGAACGATCAATTTCTCGATAAAGCGACTCTTCAAAATATCTTCTGTTATAAAGTTCCGTCAAAGGGTCTGTAACAGCTTGTTTTTTAACTTTTTCAAACAGCCCTGCAATGACAATTGCTTGTTCAATTTGGTGTGCAAAAAGTTTTAAAAAATTAATTTCATTTTGTTTTATATCATCTCGAGATGAATACACCAAAAGAATGCCTTCTTGTTCTTGATTTGGCATAATTGGCACAATAATAATTGATTCAACGTCTGATGTTTTAAAAAAAGATTCTAACACATTTATTGGAATTGAAGGCAAAATTTGAGAAAAAAAGTCTACACATTTTGTCGTATGAACAACTTCGTTATTTGTCAAAGCTTGGTCGATATAGCCGTTTTTTACATTCCTGAATTTGTTATAGCCAATGTTTATGGCAAAAGATCGTGACAATTTTTGTGCAAATTTGCTTTTGGAAATAGCACGTGATACTAAATATTTTTTGTTTTCAAATTTGTCACATTCAAGTCTTAATATCGACGAGTGAATGTAGCCAAACTCACCTTTTAAACCCTCTGCAATGCTTGACAACACGCTTGAAAGCGGTTTGTCTGAGTTCATCATATCCCAAACATTTTGCAAAGTTACAAAAGTTTTATTGGCTTTTTCAAGTTCATTTGTTCTTTCAAGTATTTCTTTTTCAAGACGCAAATTTTTTTCATAAACTTCCAAATACGTAGCTTTTGTGTTTGAAACGCTAGCTTCAAACTTGTTGACACTATTAACAAAGTTAACGATTTTTTCAAAAAACTTCATTTTTTTATTATACAACTTTTTTATGAAATATGAAAGAGGTTTTTAATTCTAATAGTGGAGTTTTATATTTTTCATTTCAACTATTATTGTATAGTAAATTTATTTTTAAGTGGGTAGATTAATTTATGAAATTTAATAATTCAAGTTTGGAGTTTCAAATTTTAAAGTATAAAAATGAACTTGATGCACTTTTGCCAAATGTTTCTAAAAGTGAAGTTACTTTTCAATTGTACAATTCAATTTTAATAAAAAAAGCCATATTGGTTGATAAATTGAAACACAAGAAACAAAACATTTTTTCAAAAATTATCAAGAAAGTTAATTTCAGAAAAGAAAAATTAATCTGTGACTATTTTACATCATAAAGAAAATCCAACTTTATATTTTTCTTAAATATTTCTTCAATATCTGAAACATTATTTTTTATGTCAATTTCGGGTATTATACCAAGAAGTTTTGTGTTGCAATGGTTTTCAAGTTCTTCTTTCAAATGTATTATCGATAAATCATTGGTTTTAAGAGGATATTTATTTACAATTACTCCAAGTATATTGAGCCCCATTTTTTTAGCGTATTCAACAGTCAAAATTGTGTGGTTTATAGTGCCTAAATCACTTCTTGCAACAACAATTATCGGAATATCAAGCATTTGAATAAAGTCAGATATTAAATGGTTATCATCAATAGGCACGCAAATGCCCCCTGAACCTTCAACAAAAGTTATGTCATTTTGAATTGAAAAATTTTCAACATCTTTTTTTGCAAAATCTAAATCAATTTTGATTTGGTCAAGTTTTGAAGCAACAGAAGGTGCCGTCGGTGCTTTTAAAAGATAGGTGGTTTTTGTTTTTATACCATTTGTATATTTTTTTATAAAATTTATATCAACTTCGTTTAAATCTGTTGAATTTTCGACTTCTGCTCCACTTTGAAACGGTTTAATTACACCTGTTTTCAAGCCTCTGTTTTGAGTTAAAAGACTTAACCCCAAAGTTACAAAGGTTTTTCCAATGTCAGTATCTGTTCCTGTTATAAAAATTTTATTAATCATTTGGCAAAACCTCATTTAAAGCCTTATAAGCAATGCCGACAAGTTTTTTTATTTCTTTTTCTTTTATTATATAAGGAGTAAAGAAATAAATACAGTTTCCTATCGGGCGTAAAATTGCACCAAGTTTCAAAGCACGGTTATAAATTTGTTTTTGAATTCCTTCTTCAAACTTGAACGGTTCTTTGGTTTCTTTATTTTTAACTATCTCAACAGCACAAATCATGCCGGTTTGACGAATATCACCAACATTTTTGTGAGTCTTGAATTTTTGAAGTTCTTTTTCAAAACACTTAATTTTAGGTTTTAAATAATTTTCAATATCCATTTCTTTTAGGATTTTTAAATTTTCCAAAGCAACACTTATAGCAAGCGGGTTGGCAGTATAGCTGTGTCCGTGGTAAAAGGTTTTTGTGCCATCGAGATCCTCATCATAAAACGTGTTATAAATTTCATCTGTCGTTATTGTGACAGAAAGTGGCAAATATCCTGCAGTGATGCCTTTTGCAGCACAAATTATATCAGGCACAATGTTGGCATGTTCATAAGCAAAGAGTTTGCCTGTGCGATAAAAACCCATTGCAACTTCATCATCAATAAGTAAAACGTTATATTTGTTGCACAATGCTCTAAGCTTTGTAAGGTATTCAGGTTTATACATAACCATTCCGCCTGCGGCTTGCACAAGTGGTTCAACAATTATGCCTGCAATTTCACCGGATTTTTCTTTAAAGATATTTTCAAGTTGATTTAAACATCTCAAAGTGCAATTCTCTTTTTGACAACGCATTGGGCAACGATAACAATTCGGACTCATAATTTGTATCATGTCAAATAAAAGAGGTTTGTATATTTTATGGTATAAATCAACTCCACCAACTGAAACTGCCCCAATTGTATCACCGTGGTATGAATTTTTTAAAGCCACAAACTTGGATTTTTCAGGCTTTCCTTTCAACACCCAATATTGATATGCCATTTTTAAAGCCACTTCAACCGCAGTTGAGCCATTGTCAGAATAAAACACATGTTTTAAATCGTTATTAATCATTTCAACAAGCTCTTTTGCCAATTTTATGGCACCTGTGTGCGTGAAACCTGCAAAAAGAACATGCTCAATATCCTTTGCCTGTTTATATAAAGCTTTGTTTAAACGTCTGTTTGAATGTCCCAAAGTGTTCACCCACCAAGATGAAACACCATCTATATACTTATTCCCATCAATATCTTCAAGGTAAATTCCTCTTCCCTTTTTTATAATTATGGGTTTGTTTTCACCTTCCAGATGTTTCATTTGTGTAAACGGGTGCCAAATATACTTTATATCATCTTCCAACAGTTCTTTTTTCTTCATCATTTTGCATCTCTTTTCTTTTTTTTATTTAGTTGTAATATTGTTATATGAAAATAACACATGACTTATTAATTAAATTATACAACTTAAATCTTGAAGAGTTACTAAAAGAAGCGTCAAATTTTACAAATGATGAGGTGGAGTTTTGTTCGCTCATTTCTGCAAGGACAGGAAAATGTTCGCAAAATTGCAAATATTGTGCTCAAAGTTCGCATTATAACACACAATGTCTAACTCATCCGCTTGTTTCAAAAGAGGAAGTTAAAAATGCAGCTTTGCACTCAAGAGAAAACATGGCGACAAGGTTTGCAATTGTAACTTCAGGAAAAACACCCGATGAAAGTGATTTTGATTCAATGCTTGAACTAATCCAAACAATAAACGAAGTTGAAGGACTAAAAAGCTGTGCAAGTATTGGTATTTTAAATGAACAACAGGCCAAAAAACTCAAAGAAGCAGGTTTAAGAAGATTTCATCATAACATAAATACTTGTAAGTCTTATCATAACGAAATTTGCACAACTCACACTTATCAAGACAGAATTGATACTGTAAATCTTGTTAAAAAATATGATATGGAACTTTGTTGTGGTGTGATAATTGGCATGGGAGAAACGGTTGAGCAGCGTGTTGAAATGGCTCTTGAATTAGCAAAGATAAACCCAAACAGCATTCCTGTCAATTTTCTAACACCTATAAAAGGAACTCCTTTTGAAAATTATTGGGATAAAATTGATGAAGAAAATATCCTTCGCACACTTGCTATATTTAAAATAGCAAACCCAAATTCTAAAATACGCTATGCCGGAGGCCGACAAATAAGACTAAGCAAGGCAAATATGGAACTTGCTTTGAAATATTGTGTTGATGCCATACTTATAGGTAATTATCTCACAACCATCGGAATTGACCCAAAAGATGATATTGAATCAGTTGAAAAAGTAGGTAAAAAAATCCTTAAGAATAGTTTTCAATAGCTACAAATTCTCCTTGTTCGCTATTAAATAATCTGGGGTAATAGTCAAATAAAACTACCTGTTCTATGTTTGAAGAATTTGGTTCTTGGGCGTATAATCCATATTTTTGTGTCCCAATGACTGATTGTGAATGATGAGAAATAAATCCACCTTCCGGTTGCACATCACTAGGATCATGATTTAGGGCATTGAGCATGATTTCCGAATATTTTTTTTGAGTTAATCTATTCATAATTTTTATTTCCGTTGTATATCCAAAAGCTTTTGCTACTTCACCAGGTTGACCACCTTCAACAGAATGAAGTCCATTGATTTCTAAATCAAATAGCGCTAAAAGTAATTGATTATAAGGAATAAAATCTGTGCTCCTAATAGATGAAACATAGTTTTTATAATACTCTTCTTTTTCTGTTTTATTTTTAAATTTTGGTAATTCGCTATCATTTTTTTCTAAAAAAGGTGTCAAAAATATAATAATATCAGCCAATTTATTTAGTCCCACACCTTCTTTAAATTTAGTATAATCATTATCTGAAATAAAATTTTTATCATGAAGTTGTTCCAAATATTGAGAGTTCATTTCTTTAATTTTTTTATTAGTATAACTTAAAACCATAGAGATTTCTTTATTGCTGTTAACTAATTTTTGGATTCTATCGTCCAAAGATAAACTTGTGTTAAAAAGTTGTTTTGTTATAGTTGATTTATGAAGTTTTACTAATTGTTTTATCTCATTTGGGATTAAGTCACTTTTTTCCATTCTGTCCAGTCTTTCAATTATGCGATTAACGCAATAAACTTCTTCAAGCATTTTAAAACCGCTTGAACCTTTAAGAGAACCTGAATTATTTTTGAATAACGGTTCATTCGAATATACTTTATATAAAAGATAATATTTTAATTGAGGAAATTTTACTTTTATATACTTACTTCCATCTTTTGAACGAACTTCTTGAAAACAATTGTAAAGTTTTATTCTACTTTTATCATTAAGAAGCATTTGATTTAAAACATTTACAAAATAGCAATCCCCAATTGTTTGTATTGGAAAATCACCATTAAACAATTTATTTAAAGTTTTCGGGGATACAAATGTTTTACCGATTTTCTTACCATTTTTGACAATTAAAGTCCCATATCTAGTATTGTCAAATTTTAGATGCTTTTCATTTGTGAAAAAAGATGGTATTCGTGTTCGTTGAAAGCGATTATTCTCAATTCGGTATTGATTTTGTCTAAGCTGGTTAATTTCATCTTCCGCAGATTCATATTTTATGCGTAAATTTCCTTTTTTATTATAATAATAAGTATGGTCTATTACATTTTTGTTTGCATATTTAAGTTTTATGTAATTAGGATTATTCTTGTTTAAATTGATTAAAGCTATTTTTTTATCAATTTTGTTTAACTTATATTGAACGTTAAATTCTGCCATTTTTTCAAATTCTGACAAATTAAATTCATCTATTATAGCACTTAAGTCATTGTAATTTTTTCTTAAATCAGGTTTATCATCTAAATATTTGCCATTACGTAATTCAGCTAGAGTTTCTGTAATAGTTTGGATTTTATCGACAATATATTGTTCGGAAATTGAAGGCATATAACTGCTTTTACTGAAATTAGAATTAATATTAAGAAGTTGATTTATTAATTTAAAAAGAAAACAATTAAAATAACAAGACTTTTTATTTAAATCTTTTTCAATGTTATAGTTAATAATCCTGAATTGGGTTTCAATTTTATTTCTAAAATTTAGAAATTTTTTAGTCATATAATTAACGTTTTTACGGAATTGAGCCCTATTTTTATCTTTAGATTTTGTTAAATGCCAAAGCCTGTCATCACCTTTGTGAATTTCTTCCAATGAAAGAGAAACAAAGTCTTGACTACTGTCAAATATAATTCTAGGATATTTTATTTTATGTTCCATTTTTGCAATTTTATTCGCCAAATTAGGTTTAACAATTTGTGAAGTAATACTTAAAGTTTTATTTATCATAATCTCTACATTTATAGTCTAACGATAAATATAATAGAACAAAAATGGCAAAAACAACTAAAGTTTTAGTCATTTTTGCCATTTTTGTTACAAAATTTAATATTAAAAACTTACCTAACTTCAACAGGTTTTAAAGTTTTGTTTTTATAGTCAATCAAACATTTTGCAAGTTGGTCAGGGCAACTTGTTGGTTTGCTTCCACAGGTGATACCTTGAAGTTGTTGAATTATGCTATCAATATCTTTGCCAATAATCAAATTGCGAATTCCAAGAAGGTTACCGGCACAACCACCCATAAATTCTACATCTTGAATTTTGTTGTCACATATGTGCAAATACATAACCTTACAACAAACACCTTTTGTTTCGTATTTAATAATTTCTACTTTATTTGTCTCATTACTCATAATAATATCTCCTCATCCAAAATAAAATATAGTAATAACAAGTTATCATTTATTTGAAATAAAGTCAAATTTAAAGTTGTATAAATATATTTTTTTTGTATAATTTATTTTATATTGAGGTGGAAAGACAAAATGAGTTTTAATCAGGAATTAGTTCAAAAAATTATAAAATTAAAGAAAGAAAAAAATGCCGTTATCCTTGCCCATTGCTATCAAAATATTGAAATTGATGAAGTTGCGGATTATGTCGGTGATTCTTTATATTTAAGTCAAATGGCTGCAAAAACTGATGCCGACATAATTGTTTTTGCAGGTGTTTATTTTATGGCAGAAACTGCTAAAATTTTATCGCCAAACAAAAAAGTTTTGCTTCCTTCTTTAAAAGCAGGCTGCTTAATGGCTGATATGATAAACCTTGAACAAATTCGTGAATTCAAATCAAAACATCCAAATGTTCCTGTTGTTTGTTATGTCAATTCAACTGCTGAAGTGAAATCCCAAGCGGATGTTTGCTGCACAAGTTCAAACGCCGTTAATGTTGTAAAATCATTGAATGTAAAAGAGGTGCTTTTTGTGCCAGATACATATCTGGGCAATTTTGTTAAATCTCAATTGAATGGCGAAGTTAACATAATCGCATATCCAGGATATTGCCCAACACATTTGAGAATTACTCCAAAAGATGTTCTTGATATGAAAGCAAAATATCCCAATGCAAAAGTTCTTGCCCATCCTGAATGTCACAGCGAAGTTGTTAAACTTGCTGATTTTGTTGGTTCAACCACTGCAATAATGAATGAAGCAAAAAAATCAAACGATAAAACTTTTATTATTGCCACTGAACTTGGTGTCGTTGAAAGATTGAAAAGAGATGTGCCGGATAAAGAATTTATCCTTGTTTCTAAAAAAGCAGTTTGTCCAAACATGAAATGTCACCATTTGGAAGATATTTATAATGCACTTTTATATGAACAACATGAAATAAATGTCTCCGAAAAACTTATAACTGCTGCTTTAAAACCAATTCAAAAAATGGTTGCAATTAATGCATAATTACAATTAAAAAGTGTTAATATTTTGTAATAAATGTTTGAATAACACTTAAAAAAATGCTATAATCTTTTAAAATATTTTAAGAGGTGCGTGCTAAGTGGGTAATTATGTTTCAAATGTTTTGGAGGCTATCGACATTTACGAGAAAAAATGTTGCAAACAAAGCTTTTTCAACAAATCTAATTTAGGTTTAAAAAAACAAAAAGTCAAAAATGTTGCTGATATTTATAATATCAATAAAGCACTTACCTTTAGAGCTTTTAAAAGAGAATTAGAATTTGTAACTATATTTAAAAATTAATTATGAAGAAGATGAGTATAATCCGGCATCGGTGTATTGATTTTTCATTTGAGATATCATTAAATCCATATTAGTAAATCTCTTGGTCAAATTTTCTTCATATGCTTTAAGTGACAGTTTTTTTCTGTCAATTTTGTCATTCAATGTGCTTATTTGTTTGTCGATAGATTTTGTTTTTATGGCAAAATAACCTTCTGTTGTGTCATTCACTTTTTTGACTTGCGTTTCCATTTGTTCGACAAAGTTTTGAAGCAGCGACTGAACTTCACTTGGGTTTTCTTCTAAAGCTTTTGAAAATTCATCTTCATCAAATTTTAATTTCGTTGTATCACTGCTTACTGAAGTTCCAACTGCACCTGTTGAAATGCCGATTTGTCTTAAAGTTTTATAAGTCGGAATGTCATTATAGGAAACAGAAGCCATATTTCGAATGCTGTTGCGAACTGAAATTAAAGAACTGTCATATGCAAGCTTGCCGTCTGTTTTTGTTTGCAAATCTGTTTGACTTATAACATCATTTATAGCGTTTACCATATCTTTAACCGCACTTGTTATTTTTTCTTTGTCTTGCGCAACTGAAACTTTGATTGGACCATTTATTGCATTTTCAGAAGTGTCAGAAGCGTTGTTTGTAACTTTTTTCAAAGTTAATGTCAACCCATAAATCCCGCTATCTTCAGCTTTGACTGTGTTGCTTGAAGATGTGAGTTCTTCTCCGTTAATTTTAAATCTGGCATCCGTTCCTGTTGTTATGTTGTCTGAATTGTCAAGACCAACTGTTGAAACAAAATTTGAAGATACTTCTTCTACTTCAATATTTGTAGCCCCGGATTCTGTTGAGGTTAAACTAAAAGTTCCTGTTACACTGTTATACAAGGCTTTTACGTTTGCTTTTGTATTAGAATTTATTTGATTAAGAAGTTGATTCATTGTTGTTGTGCTGTCGATATTGAAAGTTTCGCCATTAATTTTAAATTCTCCTTCACTAAAAATTCCGGAATCCACAAGGCGAACATTGAAAGCACTTTTTGTACCGGCTTTGATTGGACCGTCAGATTCAAATCCGTTTGAAGTCATTTTTAATTCTGCAACTTTTTTAAAATTAGATGTTCCGTCAATTGACATTATTTTTCTGTTTTCATCGGTTGATTTTACCAAAAAATTTCCATCTTCATCAAGAGTTGCTTCAAGTTTTGCGTCTTTCAAGTTGTTTATTTTGTCAATCAGACTTTGCATTGTATCGCTTTTTTCAACATCAATTGAATATTCTGTTTCATCTTTGTCGTTCATTTTAAAGACTAAAGTTCCAGCTTTAAAATTTTCAAGTTGAGTCAAAGAAGTGTTTGATTTTACATACATTTGCTCAGGTTCTATTTTCACATTACCTTTTATATTGGAACTTGTAGCCAGTTCAAGCACTTCTATTTCAAAATCCATTTTAGGTACACTGTTTGAAGCACTTACATCAATAAAATTTTTAGCATTATCATTGTCCATCGTCACTTTGCTTGATGCAAATATATCAAAAGATGCCCCATATTTTGAATCGGAAATTTTTTGCATGCTGGTAGCAAGTGTCATATAGTATGTTTTCAAAGAAGAAATAGCTGAATTTTTAGATTGTAAATTAGTCTTTTTAGTTTCTAAAGGTGTGACAATAGATTGTTCTTTCAAAGCTGTCAGTTGTGTAACCCAAGTTGAATAATCCATTCCGGAACCCAAACCTGAAAAACTTATACTCATAACATTATCTCCCAAAAAACATATTTTATATATTTTTATTATATTATTGCTTAAAATCTTTTGGAATAATATAAATATATGAGATTAATCAGTTTTGTTTTTCAACTTGCTTATTTCAACAATGTTGTCTTTGTCTTTTATTATATAGTTTTTGCAACATTGCCACAATAATTTCTTATCATCAAATAATCTGTCATCTTCCATAACAGGCCTTGTGCAAAACCCTTTAATCATATTGGTTGAACCGTCAATGTGAGGAGTAAAGAATTTGCAATTTTGACATATTTTTAAATTGAAACCGTGTGTTTTTAATTTTTTTGTTATGTCAGCAATTGCATCATACATTCTGAGAAACGAATCCGTTTCGTACTTTTTTTGTTTAAATTTGAATACAACTTTGCTCATGCCATCTTCTTGGATTAGATTCAACTCGCAATTTAATTCAACACGTCCATCTGAAACAATCGCATTGACTATCATTTTTTCAATAGGATTTTGCGCTTTTTTTAATTCAAGCTTCTGTTGATATGCCGATTCTGTTTTTTTTAAATGGTTTACTAAAGGTGATAAAAGTAAATAATATATTTCTTTTGCACTAAAGTTGACAAAATATATAGAGGCTATAAAAGCTAAAAAGCTTGCTGTGCCAACAAAAAAGACAAACTTAATGTCATATGTAAATACGTATGTATATGAAAAAGCAAAAACTGCAGCATAAATACATAATGCAAAAATATAATTTGGTGAAATAAGTGAAAAGGTAAGTTCTGCAAACTTTTTATTAAAAGATGTAAAAATTAAAGGCAAACATTTAAAAAATAGATTTAATTTAAATTTTAATCCGATATTTTTCAAATTAAATTTTTCTGATTCTATTTTAGTGACAATATATGGATTGAAAACAGGAGCAAAACCGAATTTCGCAAGTAAAAAAGTATATTTCAATTCATTTTCATCACTTGAAAAATCAATAGATTTTAATTCGTTTAAAACCTCCAAACGAATTGCACAAATGTCAGAATCCAGCTTTGTTGCCAAATTTAAAACACTTCTTCCAAGGTTAATGATTATGTTATTGTAATCCAATATGGCTTTTACAACTTTTTCATATAAAGTTAAAGGTTTGTTGGCTATTTGTGTGAGTCCGACAACAACAGGGTTTAAATTGAGTGCAATATTTACTGATGATAAAAATCTTTCGGAAATAATTCTGTTTGCATTCAAAAACACATATCCATCAGCATTGGAAGTGACAAGCGTACGTTCTAAAACATCAGAAATGGCAACATCTTTGCCGATTGGAGCATTTGTTGTTCCGGTTCTATATATCTTTGCGCCACCTATAAACTCAAGCATATTGGCTGTTTCATCGTCACATCCGTCAAGAATTATATTCAAAGAATAATTGTTTTTTTCGTACTCCTGATTATTTAATGTTTCAAGCAAACGAGTTATATCATGATTCTTTATATTGTTATCAGTATAAACAATAACGGCAAGCTTTTGTTCATGGACTTTAGTTTTGTCTATTTTGTTTAAAAATTTACCAAATTTTTTACATGAAAAAACAACACATATATAGTATATTAAATAAATAAGTAAATATGTGAATAATAGTATTAAGCCATTTATAAGTAAACTTATCATTAAATTAGTCATATTACACCTCTTATATAAATTTTACTTAAAACAATTAAAAAAATCCAGTTAATTTAAAAAATGTTAATAACTTTATTGATATTATTTTAGTTTTTGTTATAATAATGACGTTATGTTAATAAATTTTTTATATGGTAAAAT
>UMLR01023666.1_pt1 | contig 18994 bp, 27 predicted proteins | sample 1966741 | NCBI WGS metagenome assembly UMLR01 (sample SAMEA4836207, study PRJEB28245) | human gut metagenome | biome: gut microbiome; material: fecal sample | place: Denmark | collected 2008 | reverse complement strand
CTAACGCATTGGCTAATCTTGCTAGTCAAGGTAGCAAGGTGGGTACTTCTTCAAACTCGCTTCAAAAGTCACTGTATGGCGTGTCTACAAGTGCTAGGACAGCAACTAGAAGCAGTTGGAACTTAGCAAGTGCGATAGGTAAGTTTTATGCCACTTATTTTATGGTAATTCGTGGCAGTAAGAAACTTATAGAAGCAATTAAGTCAACAACAGATTACATTGAAGCATTCAACTATCAAGCGGTAGCGTTTGGCAAGATTGGTTCAGAGTGGGATAAAGATTACGAAAAGTACGGATATGATAACGCAACAGCATATGCAGAGAGCTTCCAAAGCAGAGTAAATGATACTCTTGGAAAGCTATCTGGCTTAAAAGTTAATGTTCAAGGTGGTTTGCTTGAAGAAAGTGGAGCAAAGAACTTAGGACTTAACATACAAGAGATAACACAGTACGCTTCACAGTTAGCCTCTGTCACTAACTCACTAGGACAGACGGGTGAAGCAACAACAGCAATAACAAAGTCAATGACAATGCTTGCGGGCGATATAAGCTCACTTTTTAATGTGGACTATTCAACAGTAGCACAGAACTTACAAAGCGGCTTAATCGGGCAGTCAAGGGCATTGTATAAGTATGGTATTGATATTACCAATGCCACATTAGCGACGTATGCTTATAACTTAGGCATTTCTAAGTCGGTGTCTGAAATGACACAGATGGAAAAACAGCAGTTAAGAGTGTTAGCAATATTAGACCAAAGTAAAGTATCTTGGGGCGATTTAGCCAATACGATTAACAGTCCAAGTAATATGTTACGCCAGTTCAGTAACAATATGAAAGAGGTAGGAATGGTAGCAGGACAGCTATTTATCCCAATTCTTTCAAAGGTTATGCCAGTAGTAAACGGAGTAACTATTGTAATCAAAAGATTATTAGTTGGTCTTGCTTCTTTAATGGGTGTTAAGATTGACTTTGAGAGCTTCGGACAAAGTGGCTATAAAGACACATCAGATGGCTTAGAAGATATTTCAAACGGCTACCAAGATGTAGCTGATTCAGCTAAGAAAGCTACATTATCCCTTATGGGATTTGATGAAATTAATAAATTGCAGGACGATACAAGCTCAAGCAAGGGTTCAAGCGGTGGCGGCGGCGGTAGCACTATTGATTTGACAGACGATATTGCTAAGGCGGCGGCAGAATATGAAGCGGCGTGGAATAAGGCGTTTGCTAATATGGAGAATTCGGCAGTTGCCTGGGCTGACAGAATAGAGAAAGCACTCGAACCTGTTAAACAGATTTTTAAAGATTTTGCTGTTGGCGATTTCTTCAAGGCAGGGCAAGATACATCTAACCTAGTGGCAGGAATTTTCGATTGGTTTGCAAAAGCTATAGATGATGTTCCTTGGTTTAAAATCGGTCAGAAAATGGGAGATTTCCTTGCAGGCATTAATTGGACTAAGGTGTTTAAATCGGCGGCTAAAGTGCTTGTGCAAGGCTTAAAGGCGGCTATTGAATTATACTTAGGTATGCTATCTAAAGCGCCTATAGAAACACTTCTCATATCGCTTGTGGCAGTTCCTAAAGTACTTAAGGCAATAGGTGGTTCAGCAGTTGTAGCTAGTATAGTAAAAACGTACAAGACACTTGATAAATTTGCAACAACAGTAGCGGCGGCAACAGGCGCACTTAATGGAAATAAGGCGGCGGCTTCGGCACTAACATTTATGTACCCAAAGACAGCCAAAACTGTAACTGATGTTAATAAAACCTTTAATACCCTTAAAACATCTTTAAATGACAATGGCTTTTTTGCTACATTTAATGAGGGAATTGAAACTATTAGAGGTAAAATGTCAGTATTGCAGAAAGGTGCAATAGGTGTTATAGGTGTATTTGCAGAGTTTTCACTTGTTAAGAGCGGCTTTTATGAACTGGCGGTAGGGAGCGACAACCTTGTAGCTTCTATTGCTAAAATAGCAGGCGGCGTAGGTGTGGCAACAGCGGCATTAAAACTTATAGGCTTATCAAACCCATTTACAGCATTAATAGTAGGTGCTATGGGCTTAATATCGTCAATAGTGGGTATCTCACAAGCTGTAAAAGAAGCAGAATTTAATAGCATGTTTACAGCATTGCAAAATACTGGAACTGTTACAATGAAAGAATTAGGCGATGTAGCCAAAGACTCTTTTGGGAAAATAACAGATGGTATAACTGAAACCACAGACAAACTTAAAAATATATCAGAAGCAAAAGAAAATCTTGAAGAAACAACAGATAATGTAAATCTTTTAAAAACAGCGGTTGAAGATGGAGCATACGCAACTAATGAAAAAATGCCGGAAATTATAGAACAATTCCAAAACTTATTAAGTGAATCTAAAAATGTATTCAATGATGAATATGATGTTATCGTTGGTAATGTTGTAGGTGCTTGGAAAGATATTCTTGAAGCGCAAGGCGTTGCAATTCCAGAGTATGTGGCACAATTAGCAAGTTTACGCGACAAAGGAAATGAATCGTTTACAAGTATGAGTTCAGATTTAGAAACACTTATACAGCAGTTTAATGATGGGAAAATATCAGAAGAAGAGTTCTTAAATGCGGCTACGCCTTTAATAGATAAAATATCTTCTATTAATAGTGACAAGTCGGTTGATAATGCGACACTTGCTATTCAAGGATTTGGCGGCGCATTAGATATATCACAGTATATGACAGAATCCGGACTTGATGTTCAAAGATTTAGTGAGGCTGTAAATGAAGTTGTAACAGCGGCGCAAAACGGAAAAGATAACCTATCTACATTGGGAACGGAATCGTCACAAGCTATAACGGATATGAGAGATAGGCTTACAGCTTTAGGAATAGATGCAAGTCAATTTGATTGGTCAAGTTTATATGGCGCTAGTGATACGCAAGTACAACAAGGCACAGAGAGAATAGACGCGGCATATATGCAATATGCTAATCAAGTACAGTATAACTTACTCAATCAACTTCCATCAGTAGTTGAAGAAGCAACAAAAGACTATGAAAACCTAAACCCAATAGCTAAAATATTCACAACAAAAGAAAACTATATTAAAAGTGTTATTGAGAAATGGCGCAAAAGCACATTAGACCCAGCACTTGATTCTGTTAAAGATGGCTTTAATCAGTTAGGAATAGACGGAAGCGTGTACGCTGATGAAGCGGCAGACAAGCTCACAACATCGCTATTTGATAGTATTAGAGTTTATTCCAATGTTGGTGTTAACAACACAAAGCCTAAACTTAAGGAAGATTGGCAAGAAATGCTTGATTCTGCTTTAAATGAAGCAGGAGAAGCAGTAGACGTAGAGGGCTATGGAAGAAATACAGTAGATGGCTTTGTTAACGGTATTGTTGATAATGTTGATAGAAGCAACAATGCTGTAAGAGACTGGATGGATGAATTAGATAGAAATATTCACGATAGTGCAATGAATTTTGGTTCACCATCAAGGCGTGCGGAAGAATACGGAAGATGGGTTGTTGAGGGCTTTAACAATGGTTTATCTGACAATTTAGGTAGCACGTATAGTACGATTGATGATTACGTTAACAATGTTAAATCCGGCTTTGATGGCATATATGATTCATTATGGGATATAGGTCATTATGCAGGCAGAGGTTTCTATGATGGCTTAGAAAGTATGGAAAACAGTATTTTCAGCGAAGCTAGATACATCGCAGATAACGTATCTGATACAATAAGAGATGCCTTAGACATTCATAGTCCATCAAGAGTTATGAAACAGATAGGTGAATACACGATAGAGGGCTTCAAACAAGGTATGGAGCTTAATTACAAACCTGTTGAGGTTTCTTTAGGCGACTTTACTAGCGATATTATTCAAAGCACAAAAGCAAGTAAATTTAATGCAAATACTAGTATACCTACAATGCCACAGATTAATATGGATAATAGCGCCACAACAGAAACTAATATGTTATTAAGGCAACTAATATACGCTGTTGAAAATGGAAGAACAATAGAAATTGACGGACAAGAGATATTCAGAGTTACACAAAAGCAAGCAAATATGTACACAGCAATGACTGGGTTGCCTGCATATAACATATAATTGAATTTAATACAATGTTGTGATACACTCTAACCATTAGGATAGCAAGGGGGTGTATCACAATGAAAAGGAAAGCGATATGCTTAATTATTTGGGTGTTATTATCTGCGACTTTTATATGGTATCTACAGGATAGTGGCAGAAGAACAGGCGGTAAAATTCAAGATTATTTGGAGTTTTGCGCAGAGAAAAATGAAAAAGGCACAGAAACAAGCGCGGAAGTATCAACACGAAACTTTATAAATGAAGAGCTTTATAATATGTCTGAATGGTTTCGGAGAGAAGATTTATCCCTTGGATTCGTTATAGTGATATACGTTAGTGGAACAATGGTATGTTGCTATTTTGGAAATAAAAAGGAAAGGGAAAAGTAATATGGAGATAAGCAAAGCAGGAATTAAAGCTCATACACTTATAACGGTGCAAGAACGTAATATACAAAGTGATATTCAAGATTGGAATAACTCAATATTAATTGTTGATAATATATATGAGGCTATTAATAAAATTGACAGTGACTATGCTAAAATGCTTAGTGGGAAAGAATTTGGGCTAGTGTACCCAACGATTAATAATCAATTTGAAGTATACATTAAGTATGGCAATGATTTAGTAAATATGATATCAACAACACATCATGAATTAACTCATATTGATGACTTTACTATCATTGGAGAAAAATTCGGGATAAAGAACAAAAGAGAATTGACCGAAAATGATTATATAAGGCTTTGGTCTGAATTTCATGCAACGTACATTTCAATGACAGAAATATTGAAGTACAATGAAAAATATGATTACCCAGCGATTAAAAAAGAAACAACAGACAAGTTAATTAATTATTACAATAGTTGCACAGGAAAAATGGTGAAACAGCAAGACGTTTTCGACACTACTGTTAGAAATTATGGAAATTTTTTTGCAATATGTGATTATGGAAAAACGAAAGATAATCCACCACCAGAATATATTAGAGGATTTAATTATTTTGCAGTATATGCCTTTTTAAATCAGCATAAGGATATTTATAAGTTTATTGATGATTACAATACATGGAAAGTGTTAGTTAATAGAACTTTAAGAATAAAAAGTAAATAGCTTACAGGCAGGATTTTTTACAGGTGTTGTTAAGAATAAAAGCGAATACGGCAAAGAAAAAATATACATATACTTTTCAAAAGATTTTGATTTAAAAACGGAAACTATAAAGCTGGTGACAAAATAACTGCATATGGCTTAACTGTTAATTGTAAAAATAATGGAGCTGGCAGTTATAACAGCATTAGTTTTATACCACGTTTTATAGAAAAATAATCCCTTAATGGAGCGTATCTTTCGGTACGTTCCATTTTTTATTAAAAAACTATTGACTTTGTACGTACACTTTGATATATTATGAATGTACAAAATGTACGTAACTTTTGAAAGAAAGGAGTTAATAGTATGTCACCCAAATTAGGACAGAAGATTAAGGACAATCCAAAAGATAAAAGAATAGAAATTCGTATGGATGATGAAACTGTTAGGAAATTGGATATTTTAGCCAATGAACAGAACGTAAGTAGAGCAAAAGTAATCAGACAGGGAATTGAAATGCAATACAAAAACAGACAAAAATAAAGTGTTGCCACGCTACCAACGAACACAACACTTTAAACCACCAATCCGAAAGGAATTGATAAATCTATCATATCAGTTTCTTTCGGAAAATTCAAGATTTTTTTGGAGGAAAACAGATGGAAAAACAATTAAAAGACGAAATAAATAAAGCATTAGAAAATATTAAGGATATATGGATATTACATCAAATATATCGTTTTGCTGTTAATATGTCGAAAGATGATTTAAGTAAATAAGTTGTTTTATAAAAAAGTGGGGAGCATAAAAAGACACCAGTTGACAATATTCATAAAATATATTATCTTGGTATATGCTAAAATTAATAGAACGAACGAGACACAGCGCATACGAAAGATAAATTTTCAAGAATAATCTTTTGTGTGCGCTTTTAACATACCAATGAAATATAAAATAAAAATATTTTGGAGGTATCTATGCTAGTAGAAACAAGGAAAATAAGCAAAGGCAAAGAAGTAACAGTTGTAACAAGCCTTGATGTAGCAGAAACTTTTGAAAAAGAACACCGTAGAGTATTGCAAGACATACGTGACTTGAAATGTAGTGAAGAATTTCGACTGCACAATTTCGTGCAGTCGAGTTATATTAATGAGCAAGGGCGCAATCAGTCAATGTTTATTATGACTAGAGATGGCTTCACTTTACTTGCTATGAGTTATACTGGCGAAAAAGCTATGAAATTTAAAGAAGCTTATATCAACCAGTTCAATGAAATGGAAGAGCTTCTCAAAGGTAAACTAATCGAGAGAGAAAAAGGCATAGCAGTTAGGCAGTCACTTACTAAAGCTATTCAGCAGTCAAGCGAAAATGAGAGAATGCACGGACACGCATATTCCACTTATACTGATATTGTATATAGGACTGTATTCGGAAAGACAGCAAAGCAGTTAAGAGAAGAATATGGAATTGATAAGAAAGCTAATTTGCGTGATTATTTCACAGTAGAAGAACTTGAAAAGGTACAATCAATAGAAATGATTATCAGTGGACTTGTTAATTGCGGTTGGGGATATAACGAGATAAAAGAGTTTATAACTAATCCGGCAAAGAAGCTAATAGCGGCATAATAAAAAAATCAGAACAAGTTGGGTAGACCTGTTCTGATTAGCACATATGAGTACATATAAGTTGCTCACGTCAATAATAACAAATAAATAGCAAAATGACAAGGACATTTCACTTAATTGTGAGGTGTCCTTTTTGTGTGCTTGGAAAGTGAGGTTTTACTATGAATTTTATACAATACATAAAGCAAGCGTGGAAAGCTGGCACTAGCGGCGGCACTCCAATAAGCCCAGACAGACTTAACCATATGGAAGACGGAATTAAGAATAATAATGATATGATAAGTGAACTAAACAGCAATTCTAATGCTATATACAAAGCGACAATTCCCTCGGGACGAAAATTGAGAGTTCACGTCAAAACCTACATTGCTGGTCAGTATGTATTTGCCGGAATTATATTTGTACAAGGAAATACAGGAGCAACAGCATCAAACGCTTCTGTTCAGGGTTATGGTTCTGGAAGTTCAGCACGATACCATATTACGCAAATATTACAAACAGGCAATATTAAATACACTTATGGGCAAGATGGCGATAGAGATTTTTTTGTAGAAAATTTATCGACTATACCTGTAGAATTTTGGTTTTGTGAATTTACAAAAGCTTCAATTATTGAACTTACATTAGTGTAATTTTTAACTATTAAGATATTTTAATTGCCATTCATAATTGTTACACCAAATTGATACCACTGTAATTTGTTGCCTTACGTTCATTATCGCTTCGTATACAGCATCAGAATTGCTGTTTAGCTTGCTTATCATATCGTTATTATTCTTAATTCCGTCTTCCATATGGTTAAGTCTGTCTGGGCTTATTGAAGTAAATATATAGAAAAGAGGTGATTGAATGATAAGCGCTGTAATTATCGAGGGAGTAACATTCCCAGTAGCATATAACGGCTACACATACAGCAGAAATAAGATATGGTCTAAGAACACAGGAAGAAACGATTATGGAGAAATGGTAGGCACAATCGTGGCTATTAAAGACAAAGTAGAACTGCAATTACCGCCACTTACAGGCGAACAGGCATTGTTACTTGACAATGTGATTAGTGATGAAAATAACCCATTTCCAACAGCACAAGTCCTATTTTTAGGCGGCACACAAAAGGAAATGACAATATACACAGGAGATGTGACATATCCGTATCTCACAAGAGCGAAGAATGAGGACGGATTAATAGTCGGAGCGAAACTAAGTTTAATTCAGAAATAAGGAGATTAACTATGAAAATAACAGGAAATGAAGTTTTAGCACATTATGAAGCACTTGCAAGTGTAGCACAGCTTAAAATGGGTGGCAGATTAGCAGTTGCTATTATGTCTAATATCAAGATATTAGAGCCACATTTTAAGGCAGTTGTAGAAACGATAGAGAAGATACACAAGGAAAACAAAGGTGATAACGATAAGATAAAATCAGAACTTGAAGAATTAGGAGAACAGGAGATAGAAGTATCTGAATACACGAAAGTTGATATAAGCGCATTTGATAGTTGTGAAGCTATTGAGCCAGCTAAGATTATCGCACTTAGCTTTATGATTAACGATTAATCATCAGAAAGGAGCAACCTAATGAAAAATATTAATTGGGGTGCGGATTTCAACTTACTGTATGCAAGATATTACAGCAAGTATACAGTTGACGGAAAAGAATACAATCAGACACTTAATGAGTTTAAATACAGTAATATAATCAATCCGAACAATAGCATTTCCATAGGTAACACTTGCAGTAGTAGTGTTACCTTTTCTATTTATAATCCAGAAATCACGCTTGAAAATAAGGATATAACTATTTTTGAGGGCGTTAAGGGCGATAGCGGCATTGAGTATGTACAGATAGGCATATTTACTGTAACTAAAGAAGAAAGCAATGGCGAATACACTAAGTACACAGCTTATGACAAGATGTACAAAGCTGAAAAAGGTTATTTTACTAAATTAACTTATCCTAGTACGGATAAAGCTATTTTAGAGGAAATCTGTACAAAGTTAGGCATACAGTTAGCAACTAGCATAACAAACACACATACAATTACAGATAAGCCACAAGGTTATACAATGCGTGAAATGATTGGTTATATGGCTGCGCTACAAGGTGGAAATGCGGCTATTAATTCTGACGGAAACCTTGAAATAAAGTGGTACAAAGATAGCGGTTATGTGCTTGACGGACACCAATACTATCAGCAAGGGGTTACTTTTACTACTAGCAAGGATTTTACGATAAGAAAGCTGACTTGTAACAATACAAAGTCCGGCGATAGCAAAACAAGTGAGATAACCGCTGGTGACGGAACAACAGGACTTAGCTTTGCTAATCCATTTATGACACAAGAAATTCTTAATGAAGTCTATAACAAGATAGGCGGCTTTCAGTTTAGACCGCTTACAGTTAAGTTTTTAGGTGATTGGCGATTAGAGGTAGGCGACATTATAACTGTTAATAAGGGCGGCGTTGATTACAAAGTACCTATAATGCAGATTACGCACGAATGTGACGGCGGTTTAATGGATACAGTTACATCTATCGGACAATCTGACACAGAAAACAGCAATATTGCTAGTGGTCCGATAACAAAGCAAATGGAACGATACTACGCTGATTTAGTCTTAATCAACAAGGCAGTTATCGAGAATGCCGATATAACTAGTGCTAATATTGAGAGTTTAAAAGCACATCAAGCGTATATCGACCGATTAAAGGCTAATAAGATTGAAGCTATTACAGCAGATATTGTTAATTTGACAGCAAGTAAAGCTACAATTAATGAAGCTAATATCGCTAAGTTACAAGCAGATTATGCACAGGTAGGCGTGTTAAATGCAGATGTAGCAGACATTAAGACCTTAATGTTTGGTTCAGCGACAGGTAAAAGTTTAACAACAGAATTCGCTAATGCAGTTGTAAGTGTTATCGGCAATGCACAGATTAAGGATGCTATGATTGACAGCATAGCTGCGAGCAAGATTACAGCACTTGACCTTAATACCACCAAATTTAAGGTTCATAGCGAAAATGGAATGTCTTATTGGCAAGATAACACAATTATCATTAAAGATACTGACAGAATAAGAGTTCAAATAGGTAAAGACGCTAATTCAGACTACAATATGTACGTTTGGGATAAAGCTGGCAATCTTATGTTTGATGCCTTAGGACTTACTGAAAAAGGCGTCACAAGGAAAGTTGTTCGTGATGATGTTGTTCAAGATAATGCTAATATCAATGCGAGTAAGCTGGATATCGAAACATTGTTTAATGTTATTAATAACGACAGCACACATACACTTAAGAGTAACAAGATTTACCTTGATAACGAAAAACAGACACTTAATGTCATTATGCAAGCTATAACAAGTGGTGCTGGCAAAGATTATACTCAATGGGGCGGTATGATGAAAGTTGCTAGTGATTTTATCACTAATAAATTGTGGTGGACTGAAAATGTTGACAACGAAAGCATTAAGACTAAGTTTTCTACTGTCAATCAGAAGTTAGATAGCTATGAAATCACGTTATCTGACTTATACCAACAAACGAACGATAATTTTATGGTGTATACAGTTACAGAAACACCTAACAAAGATAATTACCCAGCTATTGATTGGTTCATACCTATTTATCCGTCAGATGATTTGTTTCCAAGCGATAATCTTACTTGGACTTATAGCAATGATGAATACGCAAAATATCACGGGGCAATAGCATACAACGAAACAGCTCATAAAACTTGGCGTTGGGCTAAAGATGGTAAAGGTAATTGGGGTTGGAAAGAGGTATCTAACACACAATTAGCCTATATGCTTAATCAGAACGCTAGTCTTAAGATTAATCTTAATAGCATATCAACAGAATTAACACAGACAAAGAAAAATCTGACAGATAATTATAGTACAACAACTACTATGATTAACAAAATTACGCAGGAAATTAATGATAATGGTTCAAGTATTAGTTTGGCACTTAGTGGAACTTACGCTAAGTCAAGCGATTTAGAAAGTTATGCAACTAAAACAAGCCTTGATTTATATATCAAAAAAGACCCTAAAACAGGCGAGCTTAAGAGTGCTATCGAAGCTATTGCAGATACAATAAATATTACTGCAAGGGGTGGGCTTAATTTAAGTGGCAACAGGTTTACATTAAACAGCACGAACGCCAGCATTACAGCAGACGGAACTATAACTTGTAGCAATCTGATTGCGAACGGCGGAAACGTTGGCGGCTGGAAAGTGTCTAAAGATTCAATAAGTACAATATTTAAGCAGAATAATGACTTATTCAGAATTGCATTACAAATACCTGGTGATATTACACCATATGTTTTTTCGGTTTTTCACGGAACTGAAGATGAGGGATACAGCAAAAGTCCTAATTTTTATATAAGTCAAACTGGTAAACTATATGCAACTAACGCACAAATTACAGGAAGCGGCTATTTTTCGTCTGGCACGATTGGAGGCTGGGACATCAGCAAGTCTTCTATCTATAAAGATTACGGCAAATATAGAACTTATATACAGGCACCCGCTAATTCCGAAGCTTGGACATTCTCTTGCCAAGAAGAAAGAGATGGGGCATATTATGGTAATTGGTACGTTCGTGCGGATGGATATATGTATGCTTCTAAAGGTCAAATTGGCAATTTCTCAATTGATAATGGTATATTGTCGACATATCGAAATAATGGAATTAAAGGAATGTCGATAGACCAAAATTACATTAAATTCTATTCTTGGGTCGACGATTACGAAAATTATGTAGGTTCGATAACTACAACAAGATACTATACTAGCAATAATGAAGTAAGAAGAGCTTTAGTGCTCAATGCAGATTATGGAGATGTTGTCGGAATAAATTGCACTAAGAATAAAACAGAAAATACGGAATACGAATTCATTATAAGAATAAACGACGATTTAAACAAATCATTAGAGTTTTTTTCGCCCAATATTTCGATGAATGGCGGTTACCAAGACAATATTAAAAAACCAACGACACTTACAGTATATTGCTATAATCCAAATTCGGGAAAAGACACACAAAATGTCAGAATTACAAATACAGAGGACAGACACTACGAGAACTGTGAACTGTCAGTATATGGAAGTACATACATAGGATATGATTTGCGATGTTTCGGGTCAATTTATGGAACAATCGCTTCTGATTCAGACGAGAACGTAAAAAAAGATGTTCATTTATTGAATTCAGAAGACTCTTCTGAATTTATCTACAATTTAAAACCTTGCGAATTTAAAATGATTAACGGTACTTCTAATCGCTACCATCACGGATTTATTGCACAGCAGGTTAAAGAAACTATGAAAGATGACTGGGGATTATTTATCGATAAAAAGATTAATAATGATAACTACGAAACACAAGTCTCAGACGAAAACGGAAATACAACTAAAGAGCTAACAGCAAGATACGCATTACGCTATGATGAATTAATAGCGGATATAGTTGCGACTGTACAATCGCAGAATATGCGTATTAAAAAATTGGAAAAACAATTAAGCAATTAAGGACATCTTCGGGTGTCCTTTTTTAATGCGAATTAGGAGGTAAAACACAATGTTAGACATCAACTCATCAATTCAGAAGAACGGAACATTATCTGTTCAAAACTCAGACGGAACACTTAAACAGGTGGCTTATCTGTCAGCTACAATCAGCGAAAGCGGCACAGTTAGTATGTCAGCTAGCTTCAATGATTTTGCGGCATACTTGGCGAATGATATAGCACTAGACAGTGAGCTTAAGAGCTTCCTTGATGGTGTTAAAAACACTTACAAGGCAACATACAGCACAGAAGATAACACAATTAGTTCAGATGCAGTAGATATAACAGGAACAACAGAAAGTGAGGTATTTTAGTATGATTAAGTGTGGAGATTTTTCAGCGTGGAATGGTGTAGTTGACTGGAACAGAGTTAAGGCGGCAGGACTTACTCACGCTATCCTTAAAGTTATCAGACGTGATTTTGACCCAGATAAGCAGTTTGAAAACAACTGGAAAGGCTGTCAGTTAGCAGGCGTGCATATCTGCGGTGTATACAATTATGTTTACACGCCAACAGTAGAAGAAGCTATCGCAGCGGCTAAAAGAGTATTAGAGGTACTTGACGGACGTAAGGTAACAGTTTGGATGGACGTTGAAGATACTTGTATGCGAAACTTAGGTTCAGAGCTTATTGATATTATCAAGGCTTACAAAGAGGTTATTGAGGGTGCAGGATATGACTTTGGCGTATATACTGGCTTATCATTCTATGGTAGTTACATCAAGCCCTATACAGACCCTAGCGACTTAGATTGTCCGTTCTGGATAGCACGTTACTACTTAGGCTATGATGAAATGCAGTTAAATGATGATGTTAACACAGACAAGACACCTAACATTGACCATTACCTTGCAGGTTGGCAGTACACATCAAGCGGCGTTGTTGACGGAGTAGACGGAGTTTGCGACTTATCAGAATTCTATGGCTTTCATAATGAAGAAGATAATACAGAAGATAACAGCGAAGAAGATAACACAGAGGATAGCACAGATGAACACGTATATGCTACATACGCCGCTTATACCGATAGATGGTGGGGTGAAGTAGAAGATAGAGAAGATTGGGCTGGTGCAGGCGACAATAAAGCTATCACAGCACTTATTATCAAGGTTAGCAGAGGTTCAGTTAAGTACAGAGTTCACTTAAAGGGCGGAGATTGGCTTCCTTATGTTACTGGCTTTAATTATGACGATTACGATAATGGCTATGCAGGTGACAAGAAGCACGAGATTGACGCAATAGAAATCATTTACTATACGCCAGAGGGTGAGCCTTGGAAGTATGCAAAGTATATGGTATCTGTATTTGACAACCGCAACTTCTATCCAGAACAGATAGATGATGAAACATCTAACGGAATGGACGGATATGCAGGCGTTATGGGTAATGCAATCGACAAGTTCCAGTTAGTTGTCGAATAAAGTCGAAATAACACGACCGAAAGTATTTGAAATATACTAACGATAAATGTATAATAAACTTGTCTTTGAGAAAAGACCCTTAAACATTTTCAAGTTCTGGCAGGCGATATTGTTTAATTGGCGTTGGCAATATCGCCGCTACACTTGACACGATAGAACACGTGTTCTATAATAATCGTATCGCTATCAAACGTGCAAGGGCAAGAGAGGGGAGTGCGGGTTTATGAGTAATGAGGAATACAGGCAAAAGATAACAAAAATGATTAATAAAATAGAAGATAACTGGATATTAGAGCAAATATTTAAGTTTATATGCAATATGACAAAAGAGAGGGCGTAAACCCTCTCTTTCTTACTTTTCGTCTAGCAATTTCTTTGCGATACTTTCCAAGCATTCCCAATCTTTAGGTTCAAGCCTTGCCAATGCACTAACAAGCTTCTTTTCAAAGCTGTCATCGTTTAATTCCATAACTTCATTAACAAAAGCACCAATCTCTTGTTCTCTTGTACGAGATTTAAACATTTTTCCGTTTCCGGTTCGCAGCCATTCTTCATTTACATTAAGAATAGAACATAAAACTTTAATTGATTGTTCTGAAAGATTTCTATTGCCATTTTCAACTAACGAAATGTAGTTTTTGGTAAGCCCTAGCTTTTCAGCAAATACATCTTGCGACATTTTTAATTCTTTTCGCAAGGCTTTTATTCGCTCGTTCACACTTCTCACCTCCCTGCATATATACAATAACATTAAAGTCACACAATGTCAAACTTTTTTACTAAAATATGTTGACAGGTATTACTGGGTATGATATTATAATCACACAAAGTCAAATAGAAAGGAGATGAAAAAAATTGAAAAAACCATCTATTTCAGATGTTGCATTAGTACTTTCAATATTTACTTTGCTGTTTCAGATTTTTTGCCATTTTATTTTGCCAAAACTTTGACAAAATCAATTATTTCTGAATGATGTACAGCAAATTCCATTAAAGCACAGATGATAGAAACAACCACGGAAATCCAACCTTTAATATCGGCTTTACTTGATGTTTTTAATGCGACATCAGCTTGCGTTTTGGAACTTTCAGCAATCTCTTTAGCGGAATCAGCTTGAGATTTAGCGGATTGAGCCATATCGTGAAGTTCTTTGCTTGTCTTTTCAAGATAAGCAGATTGACTTTCTAAAAGCTCATATGGAGATTTGCCTTTTTCATAATTAGGCATTTCCATATTTGGAACTGTTGGTTTGATAAACATATCATTTAAATTTGGATAATTTGGAACATATTGCATAGTAGTACCCCTTTGTTTTTTAAAACACATTATATCACAGAAAGGAAGTGAATTAAATGAGCGAAAAGGAAAAGGAAATCATCAAGAAGCTATCCGATACAATACCAAAACTTGATGATAGCAAGAAAAATTACATTCTTGGTGTCGCCGAGGGAATGGCAATGGTAAGAGAATCAGAGAAAGCCGATAGAAAGGAACAAACTAATGAATGAAGTCAAGACGATAGAGCTTAGAACACCTATTGAAGTTGCCCTTGATATTGATAGTGAGGGGATGACAACAGCAAGAAAACTGTACAACTTCTTAGGATTAGCACAAGGGCAGTTTTCAAGGTGGGCGAAAAAGCAATATTACAGATAATGAATTTGCCACAGAAAATGAGGATTATTGGCGGTTCGACATAGATGTCGAGACACCGACAGGTGGCATAGTAAAGAGAGATGATTATAAGCTCACAGCTCATTTCGCCAAGAAGTTATCTGTTAAAGGTAATTCAGAAAAGGCAGAAGAAGCAAGGGAATACTTCACAACAGTAGAAGAAAGAGTTAAGCAGAAAGCTATTGATGTATCACAGCTTTCACCACAGCTTAGACTTATGAATATGCTTGTTGAAAGTATGAACAAGGCAGAGATAGAACAGAAGAAGCAGGCAGAGCAGATAGCCAAGGTTGAAACAACTGTTAACAATATGAAAGAAATTTTCGTAGAGCCTATCGGCGATTGGAAGAATGATATTAATGCCAAAGTGAGAGAAATATCTATCAAAAGTGGCATTGGTTATCAGGCACTTTACAATCAGCTTTACGGCGAGTTGGAAATGACCGCACATTGTAGTCTTAAGAGATTACAGGATAACAAGGTGGCAAGAATGGAAAAGGCAGGTAATACCAAGACAGCTATAAAAGTGGCAACAACTAAGATTGCTGTTATTTATAATAAACCACAGCTTAAGGCAATATTTGAGAATATTGTTAAGAGATATGCTATGAAATATTGTGCATAAGGAGATTGTATATGGACAGAATAGACGAGTTTAATATATTACAGGGTTTTAAGTTTCTTGAAGCATATGAACAGATTGCTGTTTCTGATGATGGTTCAATGGCAGATGTGATTGTTATGAAATTCTACAATGACAAGAATGTTGCTATTGAAATAACATTTATTGACGGAGAATGGCAGGTAGGTGAGCCATATGCTATTGATAATGATTTTAACCCAATCAATAAAGTTGAAAGAAAGGAGCACGGATGAGAGATTTTATTGAAAATGCCATAAAAGAGGAACTTACAAAAACAACAGAAGGCTGTATGTTTTATGTAAAGCGTTTACATAACTATAAGGATATAGGTGAATTAACTGGTTCTGTAAAAGAATTAATCACACAATATGGTCTATCTGCTTCGGAAGCTCAAGGTTTTTTGGAATATATGAAGATTATTGTTAGTGCTTCTTCATATATTCCTTGTGAAAAAGAAAAGCGTGACTATTCAACGGAAGTTGGCAAGTCAGCACTTTAGAAAGGAACAGGAATGAGAGAACCATACGTGATTAAAGGTGACGAACAGCAAAGAAGTTTGCAAGACTATATAGAACAGATTGCTTTAGGTGTTGCTGATGATGTAATAAAAGGTGAGAAAAATGAGACAATACAGAGTGAATGTAGAATTCTCAATTCCCTCACCAATGCTTTACTGGCAATTAAATGCTAATAGCCAATGCGAAAAGGATTACCGATTGCTGTGGCTTTAGCTGGCTGCGACTTGATAGTACTCATAAATTCATCATAGTATTTGCGGTACTCTTCTTTGAATTTAGGAACATCACCTTGATAACCACATATTTTAGCAAGAGCATAAAGTTCAGCAAGCTTTGAGTTATCCATTAAATCACCTCTTTTCTATAGGGAGATAAAGGGATTATATCACAATTTTTTAAAATAAGGAGAAGTTTATGGAAGATATACAGGCAACACCACAGTATAGCATATCAGTAGAAGAACTGATTGCAGAAAGAAACAACTTGGAAATCTCTATTGCGGCATACAAGAAAGCAAAGAGAGACAGCAAGATAGCTGAATATTTATGGATGTTATCAGCAATATTATTTATTGTGTCAATGATATTTCAGCTTATTAATTAGAAAGGAGTTTTAGCAGATTGATATTTATTATTTCTGAAAAAGGCGAACAGATTAATGAGGTAGAAAAACTTGAAATCCTGGCACACATTGGCAGAAGAACAAGTTACCTCTTAGGAAGAAATAAACATTGTGAACTCTTAAGAAGAGTAGTTGTAAAAGATATTTTAGGGCAGTTAAAGCACGAATACGGGTGTGGTTTGAGTGAACTGAAAAAGAAGTACATAGCAGACACTCACGATTATATCGACTGCTACGAACTGCCTATGATAATGAAAGAGAGATATAAGCTATGATACAGGGGTTTATGTTGGGCGTTGTTGTCGGAATGATACTAGAAACTATATGTATTGTAGTTACAACATTAAAGATTAAAGCAAAAGAAAGGAAAGAACAATATGAAACAGGTAAACGAGAAAGTGATAACAGTACAGGATTGCATTGATATGTACGAGAAGAAAGATATGGTGACAGTTATAGACGGTGGCAAAGTTGTAGGGTTTGTTGAGAAAGGAGTAACAAATGATAAATAATAACAGGACTTATATATTAGGAAAGGTTGTTAAAAAGCCAACCTTTTCACACGAGATATGTGGTGAGGGATTTTACCTCTTTTATATAGAGGTTTTAAGAAAGAGTGGAAGTACAGATACGCTTCCAGTAATCGTATCGGAAAGATTAATAAGCATTAATAGGCTTGATGTAGACAGAACTGTAGTAATTGACGGACAGATAAGGTCACACAACAAGCATACAGATAATGAGGAACATAGTCATCTAATACTTAGTGTATTCGCCAAGGAAATAGATGTGCTAGAAGATGTTGAAATTAATCCGGATGTAGATAATGCAGTTGAGATTGTAGGTCGCTTATGCAAGCCGCCTATATATAGAAAGACACCTCTTGGAAGAGAAATAACAGATGTTCTCATAGCCGTTAACAGAGCATATGGCAAGTCAGACTATATACCTTGCATAACTTGGGGCAGAACAGCTAAGTTCGTAGGTCACTTGCCAGTAGGAACACATATAGAAATGACAGGTAGGTTTCAGTCAAGACCTTATGCGAAGAAGATAAGCGAAGATGAAATTGAAAACAGAGTAGCTTACGAGGTATCAGTAGGCAGAGTTGAAATTATAGAGGAAGAGGAGAATGCTGATGAATAGTGATATTACTGTTTCGGAATTAGCTAGTATGGCAGCAGATAATGAAAAGCGTTGTCAGGTATGGCATCCAGTTCAGGGTGTTATATTTGACGGCACGTTTGATGAACTTGACAGACGGCATTATCTTGCGGATAAGACAGTTGATAACTTCTCAATAGAAGATGATGTATTCATTATGAATATATAAAAGGAAAGGATATGTTTATGGAAAGAGCAATTTTAAAAAAGGTAGTGCTTGAAAACTTTATGTGCTATGCACACGCAGAATTTGACTTCTATGCCATTACAAAAATTATGGCTAAGAATGGCAAGGGCAAGTCAACTATTGCCACAGCTTATCTGTGGTGCTTATTCAACTGTGATTATGAATTAAAGGATAATCCGGTTGTCAGACGAGAGGTTGACGGAAAATCAGTTGATGATATGGACACAAGTGTTGAACTTACACTTGATGTTGACGGAAAAGAAATAACTATGAAGAAAGCGCAGGTTCGTACCTATAACAAGGATAAGACAGGCTATAAGGACGATAACTCATATTACATTAATGATGTGAGAAAGAATCTTAAGG
>UMLR01070412.1_pt1 | contig 19003 bp, 16 predicted proteins | sample 1966741 | NCBI WGS metagenome assembly UMLR01 (sample SAMEA4836207, study PRJEB28245) | human gut metagenome | biome: gut microbiome; material: fecal sample | place: Denmark | collected 2008 | reverse complement strand
TGTTGATAGTCAAATAAAACCTACCTGATTACAACAAATATAGGAAAAGGTGAGCGCAAAGGCAAACGGAAATCACATTTCCAATTTGACTCTGCCGAACCGCATCCTATATTTTACAAATATAGCGAAAGTCAACTGCAAAAACCTGAACTTGTTTAAGTTTTTTTGCCAAAACACCTCCTATATTCCACAAATATAAACACAGGTTTAGCCCAAACAAAATGGGAAATAGAATTTTTTATTTCTCCTTACCCAGTCCAGCCCTCATTCACAAAAGTATAATCATTGATATTTTTAGGACTCAGCCGATAATTTCGCTAACGCAACACAGGAGAAAAATGTAATATCTCATTTGAGAGACTTCCCTCTAAAAGAAAAGGCGAGAGTAAATAACTCTCGCCTTTTCTTTTGGGGTGCTAGATGGGGCTCGAACCCACGACCCTCGGAACCACAATCCGATGCTCTAACCAACTGAGCTACAAGCACCATTTTAATTGGTTATAAAGAATTTTATCTCTTTACTGCGGTGCGGACGGGACTCGAACCCGCGACCCCATGCGTGACAGGCATGTATTCTAACCAGCTGAACTACCGCACCAGTTTCGTTTTGCGACGGCAAAGATAGATCTTTTTTTATTTCTACGCAACATCTTTCCTAAGAAAATTACAAAAAAAATTCACCTCTACCTTATCTACCCTAAACACAGGCTTTTACTATTTTCATTCTCTCAAAACCGATACCCATGAATAACCAACAGAACTTTCAAAGCCAACCAAAGACTCGATTATACCTCAATCGTAAAAGCTATATATGATGATTTCTAAACTTTTATATAAAAAGAAAAGAGATTCAACTATTTGAAAAGTAAGTTGAATCTCTTTTCCTGAGCCACGACCGGGACTCGAACCCGGGACCTTTTCGTTACGAATGAAATGCTCTACCAACTGAGCTATTGTGGCAATTGCGGTGCAAAGGTAATATATTTAAAGAAACACCGCAACTCTTTTTCTCTATTTTTTTCTTACCAAACAAAAAAAAAGAAATTCATTCTCCTGTTTTCCTTGAAAATCTCTAACGAGATTTCTATGTATGAAAATACTAAACACAACAATACACAAGAGGGAGAGATAAATTTTATCTCTCCCTCTTGTATTCAAATATAAAGAGAATTATTTCATATCCTGTTTACTATATGTTAATCGCAACTTAATGTTATCTACATCGACTAACGCCAATGATGGAGCAGAAATATAGGGAACAACATCGGTAACTACCTCCTTCTCATTGTAAGAATAATAGTAATAACTTCCACCGGAAGATACCGTTTCGCTATACACAGACACCGGTACAAGAACGATTTCCTCATCGGCATCTGTGATTTCAGTACCCGTCCGTTTCTTTTCTATAATATTATTGATAAAGGTCCTCAATCCCGTAAAATTATAAACATGGGCATCACTATCATACTTAGCATAAAATGTATTCACATTGTCAGGTAGTTTTTTCTTTTCGAAAAACTCTTGCAACTCAGATTTACGAATAAACAGCAAAAATTGCGGAGGATCAAGCTTATAATTACTAGAAACCGTCTTTACGGGAATACGTAAAGTCAACGAGTTCACAAGTCCTTGTACAGTCGAAGCACTACCACTACCACTTCCCCCTACTGCATCTTCAAAAGTCTCAATAATTTTACGCGTTGGAAAGTGAATCAAAACATTTAACCCTGCCGGGGCTTGTAAATAGACCTTCCCCGAAGATATTTCGTTTTTTATCTCCGCATCTATTTCCAATTTTATATGGTTTCCCGTTGTTATTTCGGGAGTTACCGCCATTAGAGTTTGAGTCGAGTTATATGTAGAATCCTTATCATTAATCACGGTTGTTTTGGTGTAATGTAAATTCATTACCGTATTTTGGACATTCACAACACACCCGCTTCCATAAGATGTCTTTACATAAAAACCAGGAAAATATTGTGTAAACCTACTGGGAGACGAAAATACAGTTGGATCTTCTTTATATTTCTGATAAAAACGGTCAGCCATTTCATCGGGTAATTTCACCCGAATCATCTTATAGCCGAGTTCTATAAGAGAATCCGGTAATCCTAAAAACGAAGCATTATAACTTGTCAAAGCAACCGGTGCAGCTTGTGCATTATAATATTCCGCCGGATCGATACCGCTATATACAGGCGACTCCAACCGTTTATCCAACGGATATACACTCAACTGCATAGGGGCCAAAGAATCTCCTGTAAAGGATTCTGTATTGTAACTTAAATATAAAATCAAAGAATCGAGTTTATTCACACCAACCGTATCAAAGTTTGCAGCCGGCATAAACTGGGTAAGAAAATCGGTTTCTAACCTACCATATCCCGGAATAGAAATACGCCCGATTAATTGTGTTATAGTTCTTCCAACGACACTATCATTCGGAACAGACTCAACCGTTATCAACTCTTGAAAAGAAGAGTCCACCACAATTTCAATATTCGTATCGACTATCGAAGAACCGATTGCGCTATTTTCGTCTCCACAAGAAGATAAACCTAAAACTATCGCAAAAGCTATCGGTAAAAATCTAAATATTTTCATTTTCTATTTAGTAACTGACGTTATTCGTTACCTACAATTTTATTATAAAAATCATTATAGGCATCTATATAATTTTCAGGGTCTTGATACCCCAAGAAAGGAATGCCCGTTTTTTGTACATAATCCGTAATTTCCGAATTTATATTTCGACTGGCTTGAATCACACCGTCGGAATACTGTATAGCCAATTTATTAAGAACAACAGGATCGATAGACTCTCCTACCGCAAAAGGTATATCGGTGTCTTGTATCCCCTCCAACTTCAATTTTGCAGCAAAATTGGGGTCGAATGGAGTCTTGAAACCATTATCGTATAACGAATATATCACCTTCGCATCCCGAAAAGAAGGATCTTCGGCATAACTTTTCTTAATATACAAAGGAGTCAACGCCGTTATCCAACCGTGACAGTGAATAATATCAGGAGTCCAACGCAACTTTTTCACGGTCTCCATAACCCCTCTGACAAAGAAAATACTCCGTTCGTCATTATCGGGACGCATATCCTCGTCGACTACCCCGTCGGCATTACGTTGAAAATAATCATCGTTGTCTATAAAATAGACCTGCATACGAGCCGATTGTATCGAAGCGACTTTAATAATAAGAGGATGATCTGTATCATCGATTATTAAATTCATTCCCGACAACCGAATCACCTCGTGCAATTGATTACGACGCTCGTTAATAGAACCGTACTTAGGCATAAAGGTACGTATCTCATGCCCTCTATCCTGAATACCTTGCGGTAAATTTCGACAAATATTAGCGATTTCCGATTCTGGCAGATAAGGGGTAATCTCCTGTGCAATAAATAGGACTTTGGCTTCTTTCATTCTGCTCCTCTTAAACTCAATTTATTTTGCAAAAATGGCATACCCGTGGCTTGAAACGAATTTAACCAGTCAGGCCAAGATACAGCCCACTTTTGCATCTTTCTGCAAAGATAATAAAAAAAATAGCGTAACCCTCCAAATATTAGAAGTATTAACACCAAAAAATCGTCAGACGCCCTATATTTCCCTTTCAAAAAGAAACATTTAAGGTTACTCTCCATAAAAAAATACAGCTTTATCTTCGTCGTTTGGGTTTTATTTGTTTCTTTTGCACAATTTTTTCAACCAATGTTCAATTATGAAAGTATTCACAACAATAGCCGAATTATGCAAGCAACTCGATTCGGACAGAAATGCCGGGAAAAAGATAGGTCTCGTCCCAACAATGGGCGCTTTACACAACGGACATCTGCAACTGGCAAAGACCAGCGTGGCTAATAATGACGTGACAGTAGTCAGCATATTCGTCAACCCCACCCAATTCAACGACAAAAATGATTTGTTACTTTACCCCCGCACGCTCGACAAGGACTGTCAATTACTCGAATCGGTAAATTGTGATTATGCTTTCGCTCCTTCGGTAGAAGAAATCTATCCGACCGAAGATACCCGGATATTTCACTTGGGAAAAGTAGCGGAAGTCATGGAAGGTAAATACCGACCGGGACATTTCAACGGAGTGGCTCAAATCGTCAGTAAACTCTTCGATATAGTCAATCCCGATAATGCCTACTTCGGAGAAAAAGATTTTCAGCAAATTGCCGTTATACGAGCTATGGCCGCTCAAATGGGCTATACATTCAACATCATAGCTGTCCCTATCGTACGCGAATCAGACGGATTAGCCCTAAGCAGCCGTAATACTCGATTGACAGAGTCTCAAAGAAGAAATGCACCCAAAATAGCAGAGACATTATTTAAAAGTCGTACCTTTGCAGCCAGCCATTCGGTGAAAGAGACTATCGATGAAGTAATCTCTACCATCGATGCAATACCGGAAATGAGAGTAGAATACTACGAAATAGTCGATGGAAACACGTTACAGCCTATCGCAGACTGGAACGACAGCGATTATATAGTAGGTTGTATTACCGTATATAACGGAGAGGTGAGATTAATCGACAACATCGCATATCGACGCCCCGAACAATAACTTATGAAACCATGTTTATAGAGGTCGTAAAATCAAAAATTCACAGAGTCACCGTCACCCAAGCAAATCTGAATTATATCGGAAGTATCACGATCGACGAAGATTTAATGGATGCGGCGAACATTATTGCCAATGAAAAAGTCTCCATCGTAAACAACAACAATGGAGAACGATTCGAGACTTATGTCATAAAAGGCGAACGAGGTTCAGGAGTAATATGTCTTAATGGAGCCGCCGCCCGAAAAGTGCAACCGGGAGACATCGTCATCATTATGGCCTATGCTCTAATGACTCCCGAAGAGGCAAAAAGTTTTACGCCGGCTGTTATCTTCCCAGATACAGCGACCAATAAACTCATATAATAAAGAATATCGCTTGCGAATGCCTACCTGATTCGTCAGGTGGGCTTTTTTAATATATAACCATCTTCACCTCCTACATGTATAGTCGTAAAGAAATTTGGAGAATCTCTCTCCCCATATTAGTAAGCCTTTTTGTACAAAACCTCATCAACATCACCGATACGGCTTTTATGGGGCGTGTCGGACAAGTAGAATTAGGAGCCTCCGCCTTAGCCGGAGTATTGTATCTTGCTTTCTATATGGTCACTTTCGGATTTAGCACCGGAGCACAAATTCTCATGGCTCGTAGAAACGGTGAAGCCAAATATGGGACTTTGGGCCCTATCATGGGGCAAGGTATTCTCTTTTTGGAAATATTTTCAATAATCCTCATCTTCGCCTCTCTTATAGGGACCCCACAAATGTTGAAAGTCCTCATCTCCTCCACTGCCGTATGTCAAGCCGGAGAAGATTACATGCAATATCGGATATTCGGACTCCTGTTCACTTCTATCGGGGTGATGTTCCGGGCCTTTTTCGTAGCTGTCACCCGCACCAAAGTACTGATGATGAATGCAGTCATCATGACTGTCGCCAATGTCGTATTCAACTACATTTTTGTATTCGGGCACTTCGGTGCACCCGAAATGGGTATTGCCGGAGCCGCACTCGGATCCGTTTTGGCAGAAGCGACAGCCGCATTGCACTTTTTCCTCTACACGTTCTTTTATATAGATCGGGGAAAATACCAACTGTTCCGATTTCGTTCCGGAGGATTCGGCCTCATTCGCGAAATACTGAATGTATCGGTATGGAGCATGATTCTCTACTTTCTCACCATAGGCACATGGTTTCTCTTTTTCGTAGCCGTCGAACACTTGGGAGAACTTCCACTGGCCATTTCCAACATTATCCGCAGTACCTCTACCCTGCTGTTCATGCCGGTCAATGCTTTTGGAGCGACAGCCTGTACCCTCGTGAGCAATGCTATGGGAGCCCGCCGTGCCGACGATGTAATTCCAATCGTGCGGCGTATCGTCAAAATGTGTTACGCCATAGTATTACCCCTCATTGCCTTGCTATGCTTAGCTCCTCATTGGATACTCCTCATCTATACCAACGATAGCTCGCTTATCGCCGAATGTACACATTCGGTCTATGTCATGTCGTCGTTCTACCTTATAGCCCTACCGGGAAATATACTCTTTCAATCTGTATCGGGAACCGGCGACACTCGTACGGCTTTTCTCATCGAAATGACCACGATCGTTTTCTATACGCTGGCTATTTATTGGATTATCGTTACCCTTCAAGTAGACATAGCCTTTTGTTGGACAGTAGAGTACGTCTATTGGGGATTCAAACTATTCCTATCGTTCCTCTTTTTCAAAAAAGCGAACTGGAAAGCGAAGAAGATATAAAGAATTTACCTATTTAAATAATAGAAATCTTTAAATCCCATTTATAGAAAATATATTTTATCTCTCAAACAATTGTTCCAAGCCCTGTCGTATGTTCAAAGATGTTATTCTTATATTTTTATTCGCATATTCCGACGATTTTGAGTAATTTCGCAACGATTTATCCATCTGTGTAAAAATATTGTTATAAAACTATGTTTGAAAACCTTAGTGAAAGACTCGAACGGTCTTTTAAAATACTGAAAGGTGAAGGTAAAATCACCGAAATCAACGTCGCCGAAACGCTGAAAGACGTACGACGCGCACTACTCGATGCCGACGTCAACTACAAAGTAGCCAAACAATTTACCGACACGGTAAAAACCAAAGCATTGGGGCAAGACGTACTCACCGCCGTGAAGCCGGGACAATTGATGGTGAAGATCGTACACGACGAACTGGCGACCTTGATGGGTGGAGAAACCGCCGAAGTAAACCTGTCGCAAAATCCGTCGATTATCCTCATGTCAGGATTACAGGGTTCGGGTAAAACCACGTTCTCCGGTAAGTTGGCAAAAATGCTAAAATCGAAAAAAGGGAAACGCCCCTTGCTGGTTGCTTGCGACGTATATCGCCCTGCCGCTATCGAGCAATTAAAGGTCTTAGGTGAACAAATCGATGTACCGGTTTATACCGAGGAAGATAGCAAAGACCCTGTGAGCATTTCCGCCAATGCCGTAAAATATGCCAAAGAAAATCATTTCGATTTGGTTATCGTCGACACGGCAGGACGTTTGGCTATCGACGAGCAAATGATGAACGAAATCGAGGCTATCAAGAAAAAAATCAACCCGACCGAGACCTTGTTCGTCGTTGACTCCATGACCGGACAAGACGCGGTCAACACAGCCAAAGAATTTAACGATCGTCTCGATTTCGACGGAGTAGTTCTCACCAAATTGGACGGCGACACCCGTGGCGGTGCGGCACTCTCTATCCGCACCGTAGTCGACAAGCCCATCAAATTTGTAGGAACCGGCGAAAAACTCGAAGCCATAGATTACTTCCACCCGGCTCGTATGGCCGACCGTATCTTGGGTATGGGCGATATCGTCTCTTTGGTAGAACGAGCCCAAGAACAATACGACGAGGAAGAAGCCAAACGATTACAAAAGAAAATTGCCAAAAACCAATTCGACTTTAACGACTTCCTCAGCCAGATACACCAAATCAAAAAAATGGGTAATCTCAAAGATTTGGCTTCTATGATTCCCGGTGTGGGAAAAGCGATCAAGGACATGGACATCGATGACAATGCTTTCAAAAGTATCGAAGCGATTATTTACTCGATGACCCCCAAAGAACGCAGCAACCCCGAACTGCTCAACGGTAGCCGCCGACAACGTATCGCCGCAGGTAGCGGAACTTCGATACAAGAGGTGAACCGACTTATCAAGCAGTTCGACCAAACCCGCAAAATGATGCGAATGGTTACCCAAAACAAAGGAGCCATGATGAAAGGATTCAAAAGAAGATAATTTTAATCACTCAACATGAAACTACCGGATACACTCCCGATTCTAATCGATTGCCGATAGGCAAAAAAGGGAGTGTATCCGGTAGTTTTTTTACAAAACCTCAATATTATGCAACTAATCGATGGAAAAGCGGTGGCCGACCGTATAAAACAAGAAATCGCCCAAGAGGTAGAATATATTTGCAGTACCGGAGGCAAACGGCCTCATTTAGCAGCTGTTCTAGTGGGACACGACGGTGGGAGTGAAACATACGTGGCGCACAAAGTAAAAGCCTGCGAACAATGCGGGTTCAAATCGACTCTCGTTCGCTATGAAAGCGATGTTACCGAAGAAGAACTCTTGAACAAAGTAAACGAACTGAACAACGACCCCGATATCGACGGATTTATCATCCAACTACCCTTGCCCAAACACATCTCGGAACAAAAGGTGATCGAAGCTATCGACTACCGGAAAGATGTCGACGGATTTCACCCGGTCAATGTAGGGCGCATGTCCATCGGGTTGCCCTGTTTCGTATCGGCTACACCCGCCGGAATCATGGAGTTGCTTGCCCGCTACGAAATAGAGACCAAAGGAAAACATTGTGTGGTACTGGGACGAAGCAACATTGTTGGCAAACCGGTAGCTACACTCATGATGCAAAAGGCTTATCCGGGCAATACCACGGTAACCGTATGTCATAGTGCAACCCCCAACATCAAAGAGATATGCCGTACGGCCGACATTATTATCGCCGCACTCGGTTCTCCCGAATTCGTCACTGCCGATATGGTAAAAGAGGGTGTCGTAATCATTGATGTGGGTACGACCCGAGTTCCTGATGCTACAAAAAAATCGGGATTCAAGCTCACCGGAGACGTAAAATTCGACGAAGTAGCTCCCAAGTGCTCTTTTATCACCCCCGTTCCCGGTGGAGTAGGCCCTATGACTATCGTGTCGCTCATGCGTAACACCCTGTTGGCCGGGAAAAAAGCAATCTATCCCTAAACTCGTATGATAGGGCTTATATCTTTTTTAGCACCGCTCATTTTAGGACAAGCTCCGGTAGTACCCGCTACCGAAGTTTCTCTTCTTTTCGCTGGCGATGCTATGCAACATAAAGCCCAAATACAATCTGCAAAACAAGGCGAGGCATACGATTATTCACCTTGTTTTGCAGACATTACTCACGAAATAGCTGCGGCGGATTATGCAGTCGTCAATTTAGAATCACCCATCGGCGGACAACCTTACACCGGTTATCCCTGTTTTTCTGCGCCGGACGAATTTCCAATCGCATTACAAAACGCAGGATTCGACCTTTTCCTTACCGCCAACAATCACTGTCTCGACCGTTATACCCGAGGGGCTATACGCACATTGCATATACTCGACTCTATCGGAGCAGACCATATAGGGACCTACGATTCAAAAGACTCATTCGAAAGATTCTATCCGTTCATAACCTCTATAAAAGGAATACGAATCGCCTTTCTGAATTACACGTACGGAACGAATGGATTTACGCCACACTCTCCATTAATTGTCAATTACATAGACGAAGAAAAAATAAAAAAAGACATTTTTCGTGCTAAAACGTTGAGTGCCGACCTTATCGTTGTCTGCCTACATTGGGGCGATGAATACCAACTGTTGCCGAACAAACGACAAGAAGATTTGGCAGACTTTTTGGTGAAAGAAGGAGTACAACTGATTATAGGAGCCCACCCACACGTGATACAACCTATGGAATTACGATACGACGAACAAGGGAACCCTTGTGCCCTCATCGTCTATTCACTGGGAAATTTCATCTCCAATATGAAAACCCGCGATACGGTGGGTGGAGCAATGGTAAAGGTTGTTATCCGACGGGATATCACGGGAAAAATACTGTTACAATCGGCACAACACACACTTGTTTATACCCGACGACCAACTATACAAAAAGAAAACTTCCGGGTAGTACCTGCGATACAAGAATTGAAAGAGCATCCCCATCGGCCTCATCTGAAAGGATTCGTGGAAAAAGCCCATGAGATATCTTCAAAATACAACAAAGGGGTGACAGAATACCAGATAGAGCCAGTGAACCCAACCTTCAAGTAAATAAGAACATGAAATTTACATCAGACCTATTTTAATTTCAGGTTCTTTATATATCCATTTACATAATTTCCTATAACCTCATGGCGAGTATCGTAAATATACCCGTTTGCATAGTATCCGATGATATTCTTTTCCAAATCGAGGACATGCCCATTCGAATAGTACCCGACAACTACATTATTCTTATCCATGATATAGCCATTGCGATAAGTCTGTAAAGGAACAGCTGCACAGGAATATAAAACACCAATAACAGCTAGCAACATAAAAGGCTTCAATATTCTCATAACTTTATAGATATAAATCCTGTATCCTTTTTATAAAGATACCATTCGAGATCACGTATAAACAAATATCACATTAGTCTTTCACAAAACGGAATTCTCGTCGATATAAGCGATAATCCCGTCCTTATCATCTGGGGAGAACCACTTCATATCGAGATCCTTTTTATACCATGTGACTTGTTTCTTGGAATAGACCCGGGTATTTCTCTTGATTTTCTCGACAGCCTCTTCTAAGGTCATCTTCCCATCGAAATAAGCGAACAACTCTTTATAGCCCACTGTATTTAAAGAATTAAGATGACGATAAGGGTATACCCTTCGAGCTTCATCGACCAAGCCATCGGCAATCATTTGTTCCACTCTCTGACTTATCCGCTCGAATAGCTCTTCCCGTGGACGAATCAATCCTATTTTTATAATTCGGAAAGGGCGGGATTTCACCCGACGAGTACGCAGATCACTGTATCGTCCACCGGTCTGTCGACAAATCTCTATCGCATGAATCACCCGCTTGTGATTATTCAAATCAACCTCTGCATAATATACTGGATCGAGCACTTTAAGCTCTTCGCAAAGGACGGCTAAACCCACTTTCTCGTAATGCGCCACAACCTCACGACGTATCTCGTCGGTAATGGTAGGTATCTCGTCGATACCTTTACAAACCGCATCGATATACAACATTGAGCCTCCTGTCAATAGGACATAGTCATTTGCCTTGAAAAGTTTATCAAGCAGCTTCAAGACGTCTTCTTCATAACACGAAGCACTATAATAGTCGGACAACGCCAACTGTCCTACGAAATAATGTTCGACCCTCGACAGTTGCTCGATTGTAGGAGCCGCCGTTCCAGTAGGTATATCGCCATAGAACTGCCGACTATCGGCCGACACAATAGGACAAGCATACCGCTCTGCCAATGGAAGGCTAAGCTCGGTCTTTCCCACCCCGGTAGGCCCTGTAAGAACAATGAGTGTGCCTGACATGAACTTTTCGCTATGAAATAAATGGGACAGATATGGAAAATAATTTCCATATCTGTCCAAACCCGACAAAGATTATTACTTCTCGGCTACCATTCTGGCAATTTGCACAATCACCTCGGTAGCTTTTTCCATAGACTGTATGGGCACGAATTCATAACGCCCGTGAAAGTTCAACCCACCGGCGAAAATATTGGGACAAGGCAATCCTTTGAACGACAATTGCGCTCCATCGGTTCCGCCACGTACAGGCTTCACCATCGGAACAACATCTACGGCCCTCATAGCCTCGGATACCAAATCAACGATATGCATCACAGGTTCGACCTTCTCACGCATATTATAGTATTGGTCGTTTATTTCGATACTGGCACAACCCGGAAACTCGTTATTTATTTTACGAGTTAAATGTTCGAGTTCCTTCTTACGGCGTTCGAAACGATCTCGATCATGGTCACGAATAATATAAGTCAATACCGTCTTCTCCACACTACCCTCGAACGAAATCAAATGATAAAAACCTTCATAACCTTCGGTATGTTCGGGAGTTTCCCAACGCGGCAACATAATAGCATATTGATTGGCTATGCGAATCGAATTTATCATTTTATGTTTGGCATATCCCGGGTGAACGTTACGGCCTTTGAAAGTCACTCGAGCCACAGCCGCATTAAAGTTTTCATACTCCAATTCGCCTATTTCACCACCATCCATCGTATAGGCCCAATCTGCTCCAAAGGCTTTAACATTAAACTTGTGCGCTCCTTTGCCTATCTCCTCGTCAGGATTGAATGCAATGCGTATCTTGCCATGTTTAATCTCCGGGTGTTTCAAAAGATACTCCATCGCTGTTACAATTTCGGCAATACCTGCTTTATCGTCTGCCCCCAACAAAGTCTTCCCATTCGTAACAATAAGGTCTTGACCTATATAATGATGTAGTTCGGGAAACTCCGAAGGTTTCAATACGATATCTTCCTCTGCACACAATACAATATCCTTACCATCGTAATTTTTAACAATCCGCGGACTCACATGCCGTCCCGACATATCGGGACTAGTATCCAAATGGGCTATAAATCCTACCACCGGGACATCTTTATCGATATTTGAAGGCAATGAGGCCATAAGATACCCGTTATCATCGAGTGTCACCTCGGTAAGGCCTATACGCTCCAACTCCTCGGCCAGTTTTTGGGCAAACAGCATCTGTCCCGGGGTACTAGGAGTCAAGTTTGTAAGCTCGTCCGATTGAGTATCGAAGCTCACATAATGAAGGAAACGATCTACTAAATTCATCGTATATATTTTTATTGGTTTTTCTTGATCTAAACCTAAGTCGATGGATTATCCAACCGACGAACAAAGGTAAAAAAATTTTTTCTTACATTTGCACGACCACATTCAAAAGTGGAGGATATGGCTAAAAAGAGAAAAAAGAAAAAATCGAACAGTAAAAAAATAAATAATTGGGGGGCTTTATTTCTGCTATTACTCGTTACATACAGTATATGGTGGCTAATAAAGCAAGCTCAACAACCCCAAAATCCTCAACAATCGTTTACAAACTCTCTTTGTCATGTAAAAGATGCTGAAATGGCCCATACTCCCGAAGGTACACCGGAACAAATATTATACCGTACGGGCTACACGGTCTCGTATAACTCCCATTGGAAACAACCCAACTGGGTAAGTTACGAATTACTACAAGACGAACTGCAAGGTAGTGCTACACGCAACAACCGATTTACCCCCGACTACGATGTAGTGGGCACAATGATAGACACCCGTGATTACACGTATAGCGGATACGACCGGGGACATATGGCTCCGGCTGCCGATATGAAATGGAACGAAACAGCAATGGAAGAATCGTTCCTGCTCTCAAACATCTGTCCGCAAATTCCCGAATTAAACCGAGGTCGCTGGAAAGAGCTGGAAGAACAAATACGTGAATGGGTACAACGAGACAGTGCACTACTCATTACTTGCGGACCCATCGTTTCTACTCCGAGAAAGACAATCGGACGACACGAGATAGTCGTCCCTGCCCGCTTTTTCAAAGTAGTCGCTGTTCCGTATACCGGCACGCCCAGAGGAATCGCATTTATATTCGACAATGAAGCGGAACAACCGTCTCTAAAAGAGTTGGCAATCACCATCGACAGTGTGGAACGAGTGACCGGAATAGATTTTTTCCACAACTTACCCGACAGTATTGAACATAAAATAGAAAGCGACCTATCCCTTGAAATATGGAACTTAAACTAAACAAGCCAATACCCGAAGATACGATTTGCGCCATCTCTACCGCTCCCGGTATGGGAGGTATTGCCGTAATTCGCATAAGCGGAACAAACGCTATCATTATAACCGATCGTATATTTCACACCGCAAACAAGAAAAAACTATCCGAAGCAAAGCCCAATACAGCACACTACGGAACAATCGCCGATGAGAACGAAACTCCCATTGACGATGTAGTCGTTACGCTTTTCATCGCCCCCCATTCATTTACAGGAGAAGATACAGTCGAGATATCCTGCCACGGGTCGATTTACATTCAACAACAAATCATCAGCCTTCTATTGCGAGCAGGCTGCCGCCTGGCCCAACCGGGAGAATTTACCCGTAGGGCTTTTACCAATGGGAAACTTGACCTCTCACAAGCCGAAGCCGTGGCCGACCTTATCGCTTCCACCTCGGCGGCCTCGCATCGTTTAGCTATGCAACAAATGCGTGGAGGATTCAGCCGAGAACTTATCCAACTACGGGAAAAACTACTCACATTCGCCTCGCTCGTTGAACTCGAACTTGATTTCAGCGAAGAAGAAGTAGAATTTGCCGATCGGGAGAAACTAACCGACCTCGCCAGTGAAATAGAACGAGTCATTAAGCGCCTTTCCGATTCGTTCACACTCGGCAATGCCATCAAAAACGGTGTACCTACTGCCATTATAGGAGAAACCAACGCCGGGAAATCGACACTGCTCAACCGCCTTGTCAAAGAAGATAAAGCCATCGTCTCGGACATACACGGTACAACCCGCGATGTCATCGAAGATACCGTCGTATTACAAGGAATTACTTTCCGCTTTATCGACACTGCCGGTATACGGGAAACGCACGATGCCATCGAGAATATGGGGATCGAACGCACCTTCCAAAAACTAGATCAAGCCCACATCGTCATCTGGCTTATTGATGCCACTGGATCGACACAAGACATTGAAAAAATCGCTGGAAGAGTCCTCCCCCACTGCACAGATAAACGCCTCATCGTTGCCTTTAACAAAATAGATAAGATCGGATCCGCAACCCAACAACAGCTCACAGACCTATACAAACGCCTCACTCGTGAAAAGCCCAACACTTCGTTCATCTTTCTTTCAGCTTCACATGACCAAAATATCGACGTACTCGAAAAACAGCTTACAGATACCATACAGTCAACACAAACTGGCGAAAATGACATTATCGTCACCAACGCACGTCATTACGAAGCCCTGCTAAATGCCCACGACGCAATCCTACGTACCCTCAACGGTCTACAATCCGGCCTCTCCGGAGACTTCCTCGCCCAAGACATTAGAGAATGCATGCACTACCTCGGAGAAATCACCGGTCAAATCTCTACTGACGAAATACTTGGGACCATATTTTCCAAGTTTTGCATCGGTAAGTAAACAGTTGATTATCAAATAGTTAAATCAATCATAAATGATTAATATAGCACTCTTTACGGGTGCTATTTTTATTTGTGCAAGCATCGTTGTTAATCGTTGCTAGGTCTTTTTACGCCTGTTTTTGTACCTCCTGTGTACCTCGCCGCTCGAAATGCGATTTTGCGTTGGCGAGGTGATGGAAGAGTTTTACGCCATTTTACGGGAATTTACGGAGTTATACAAAAATATTGGTGAAATAAAGAGAAAAGAAATGAGTAGCAACATTGACATTAAGCGAATTTGTGCGTGGTGTAAGCAAGAATTCATTGCACACAAGACAACAACAACCTGCTGTTCGCATCGCTGCGCTAACCTACTTTACAAACAAAGAAAGCGTGAAGCAGCTGTAAAAGCCAATAATCAGGTTGTCGAGAAAATTATCATAGAAAAGCCAATCGAGAAGATTAAGGAAAAACCATTCCTTACTATTACGGAGGCTGCGGTCTATCTTGGGGTAACTCGCCCTACACTCTATGGCTATCTAAGACGAGGAGAACTTAAAGCATCTCGTCTTGGGTATAAGTTCCTATTGCGAAAAGAGGATATTGATACGCTCTTTAATAATCCAGCAGAATTTAGAGTGCCAACAAGGGACAAACCAGTTATCACCGACTTCTACACCACTGCCGAGATTAAAGAGAAATTTGGTGTTAAGGAGTCGTGGATTTATGAGATTGCGAAGGAGCATAATATCCCTCGCACATTTAATCGTGGTAGAACCTACTGGAGTAAGAAACATATCGACTCCTACTTTGCCAAGAAAGCTCCTGATGCGAGCATCACCGAATGGTACAGTGTAGCTGAGTTGCAGGAGAAGTTCGGTATGACGCTATCGGCAATCTACACCTTCGTATATAAGAATGTAATTCCCAAACGCAAGGAGGGCAAGATGGTCTATTACTCGAAAAAGCATTTCGACATAGCCAAAGGTATTGCTACGCCCGAAGAGCCACAATACTACACCATACCTGAAGCGATGGAGAAATACAACCTTACTCGCGACCAGCTCTACCACTATGTGAAGTATCACAACATCACTCGTATCAAGGTTGGCAAGTACACCAAGATTATGCGCTCCGAACTCGACAAGTTCTTTGAGCCACCGAAGATTGAGTAAAGTTACTTGATGGTGATTGACACCACCATCGGAACACCAATTTAATTTGCAACAAAAAGTATAAACAATTAAAGTATAAATAGCTATGACACTAACTTGCACAAATGTAACCTTGCGCCAAAAGGCGTTACGCAATGACCGTATTTCACTCTATTTGGATTACTACCCTGCAATCCGCAACCCCTACACGATGAAGATGAGCCGCCGAGAGTTCCTCGGCATCTACCTCTATGCCAAGCCACGCAACGAGCAGCAACGGATGTTTAACCAAGAGATGCTCAACAAAGCGGAGGCGATACGCTGTATTCGTGTGCAATCACTCATTAACGAGGAATTCGGCTTCCTCGACAAGAACAAACAGAAGGTTGATTTCCTTGCCTACTTCCGAGCAAAGGCACGCGAGCGATACGAAAAGTGGGACTGCGTCTGTAACCACTTCGAGAAGTTCTGCGGTGGCAAATGTACCTTCGGAGATATTACAGTTGAGTTGTGTGAAAAGTTCCGAGATTATCTCTTGAAATGCAAGCAGATACATCACCCCAACTCATATATCAGTCGAAATTCGGCAGCGGGATATTATTCCACTTTCCGCGCCCTGCTGAAGATTGCCTACAAGGAGAAGATGTTGCGCGAAAACCTCAATGACTTCCTTGAAAAAATTGAGTGGAAAGAGGTTAAAAAGGAGTACCTGACGCTTGACGAGGTAAAACAACTCGCTGCCACCCCTTGCCGTATTCCAGTGCTGAAACAAGCATCGCTCTTCGCCTGTATGACGGGACTTCGCATCAGCGACATCCTCAAATTGCAGTGGAGCGACTTTGAAATGGGCCCCGATCAAGGCTACTACATTCGCATCTGCACCGAGAAGACCGAGACCGAGGCAACACTCCCCATCAGCCACGAAGCGTTGGAACTATGCGGTGAATGGGGCAAAGGATTGGTGTTCAAAGGACTCACCCGCGCAATGACACACCACCCACTAAAACAGTGGATTGCTGAGGCTGGGATAAAGAAGAAAATAACCTTCCATTGCTTCAGGCATAGCTATGCGGTCATCCAAATCTCTTTAGGCACAGATATTTACACCGTATCGAAGATGCTAACGCATAAGAATGTCACTACCACACAGATTTATGCCGACCTTGTGAACTCCAAGAAGCGCGAAACCGCCAACAAGATTTCGTTAAAGTAAAACTATATAATCCGTAGTTTATGTCAATAGGCTACGGATTATATTCTTCAATAGTAAAAGGTCCACTTGAGCGCACTGGTACATTTATTGTTGCTCCCTCGACATTAGGGAATAAGATACCTTTTGAAGGACATCCAATTACAATATGTGGCAATGTCTCAAATTTAGCAGTTTTTAATTTTTCTTCAAGATATCCCATTTTTGATTGTTCATATCGCTCTTGCAATATCTTTTCTTCAGTTTTCTCTTGATCTAAAGTCTCCCAGAACACACGTGTAGTATTCTCCTTTAATGATTCATACTCATAGCACAAAGGATGCGAGATATCAAATAATGATGCCAAGAAATAACAATAATTAGATGGGTTACTGCTTTGAACAACGGGGAGCACTATATTCTCCAAGAACTTTTTACCATATGGAAAATCCTTACTTATATGTGTCGAGGTATACGTTACGCCCCAAATTACATCTGGATCAATTTCACTTTTTTCACTTTGTGTAATTCTTCGATTATTGCAAATAATCGTTTCTACAAGCATTTGTGGTATTATGTATTCTGGCTTAAAAACGTCAGAAGAGTTTTTAACTACGAAACTACAAGCTAACATCAAAGGAACTCGATTAATAGTTTGAATCAACTTTTCTGGGGAATAGTCCGAATAATTAGGAACTCTCATATCGAATACCTTGAAGGGGTATTTTACTTTATATGCTGAAAACATTAAATTATTGAAGACTGGTCTCCTCATCTCTTCCCAACATGAGTAAACACTATTACCGAGGTATAGACAAGGGTATCCAGGACTACTATACATTTGTGTACTAACAATTCCTCTTTTATTTAATGGAATATGAAACATATCCTTAATTGAAAAGTCAACACCAATCTTACGCTCACGTGCCCTATAATAAAACTCATCAGGATTGACATCTATACAACCAATACTAGAAAACAGGCCGTCTCTTTCTGTATTACCATTCAATATCGTACTAAACAACACAAATGCATCTCCCTTACGACCATCATAGTACAAGTTGACAACATCTATAAGCGAACCACATAGATTTTTGACATTATCTAATACAGCTGTATCAACTCCATCTAAACAAGAAACTATATCAATATACTTAGCAAAGACATTCTTAATATCTTGCAAAAAATCTTCTACCCATCTGCAAGGGAACATTGCATCAATCTCCCTTTTGAAATCTTCTGTATTCATATATCTTTTACTATTTAGCACCTCAAATTTACGAATAATATCCCAATAATATAAACAAAAGCAAGGGAGAAACCACCTCTATCATCATATTATTATCTGCATCATTTCATTGCCGAATGATGCAGATAATTTTTGTTTGATGCAAATTGTAACACTACACCTACTATGTCACGATAGGACAACCTATGACACGTGCGGTCAAAAGGCAAAAGAGCCATTTTTCGTGTTGATTATTCATATATCTTTGCTCACGAACAATTAACAAAGATGACTATGAATAAGAGACAAACGGAATATATTGCACTCTATCTATTCGTGTTTGGAGCGATTTTGCTCTTTGGTGTATTAGCACGAAAGTTCGTGCTTGTCAAGGGGTATGATGAGTTCAGTGCAGCTGTTGGATTCTTTGCTACTGTGGTTGTGTTGTCGGCACTATATATTAGTCTGCAAATGACGCTCAATGAGTTGCTGCTGCCCCGAATGGAGAAGTTCTTGATGCGCTTTCCAGCC
>UMLR01088858.1_pt1 | contig 19033 bp, 20 predicted proteins | sample 1966741 | NCBI WGS metagenome assembly UMLR01 (sample SAMEA4836207, study PRJEB28245) | human gut metagenome | biome: gut microbiome; material: fecal sample | place: Denmark | collected 2008 | reverse complement strand
AGATTACCGGACTTTGATCCGGCATCCGTATCTGAACAAACAACAAACCAAAATCCTTCTCCGCCTCATTGAACGGAAAGGAAAGCTACAGGGCTGGGAAGAACTTCGGCTGCTGGATGAGTTTCCTCCCGGGGAAATAGAAAGGCTCCGTTACTATCTGTCGTTCGACTAAAAGGGTATCAATCCAGCAATAAATCTGATACAATGCATATACACGACATCAGATCTCTTCAACAAGCCATTTCTCTATATTTCTGGTTTTATTGCTGAAGTTTACCCCTATTTTATAGAGTTGCCGCGAATCAGATGCAAAAGGCTGTGCATATTTTTTGTCGTTGATTTGCAGTAAAGCCTCTTCGGCTGTCCCTTCGAGTTTGAACTCCATGACGTAGATGTAATGATCGGTCTTTATCACTAAGTCAATCCGTCCGTTGGAAGTATGGTATTCTGCTTGGGTATAGAAACCTAATAATTTGAACACGATGAAGAGGACATTCTGATAATGCAGTTCCAGATCACGTACCAGTTCGTAAGGTGTATCCGCAAAGAAGCTCTGAAGGCGGCGCATGAATGCACTGATGTTTCCGCTTTCCACTTCACGGACAAAATGAACCATCTCGAAAGCTGAATCAGAACGGGATGTACTGGAATAGGCGGGCAGCAAGAACTGAATGAATCCTTCTTCTACTTCCCGATTGGGAAAGCCTAAGGTATAAGTTCGGAAACGCTTGTCATATCCTTTGATGGTAAGATAGCCGCTCTGATAAAGAATGGGAACAGGATTACTATCCATGGAATCGATACCGCCTAAAGAATCTGCCGTGGCGATTTCTTCCGTCAGACGATACAGGTTATATTTACTGCGTTTCAATAATTCAACGAGAAAAGTCGGTGTTCCCGTCTCAAACCAGTAACTGCCGAATTTCATTTCAGCGAATGTATTCAGCAGGCTAAACGGATTATAGATGTCTTCGCTGTCTTCTACAAAATGATATCCATCGTATTGCTCTTTCAACAGCTGTTTAACTTCCTTTTCTGTCGCGTTGTTTTTCTGGGCTAACGTAAGGATGTCTTCTTTGAATTCTGTATGTAATTCCTGTTCCGTAATACCACAGATATTGGCAAACCGATTTGACATGGAAATATCCATCAGATTGTTCAGATCGCTGAAAACGCTTACTTTACTGAACTTGGTAACACCGGTCAGCAAAGCAAAACGAATATACGGATCACAGCTTTTCAATACACCATAAAAAGCCTTTAATGTACTGCGATATTCGCTAAGTAACTCTTCATTACCGATCGCCTGAAGCATCGGTTTGTCGTATTCATCGACCAAGATCACGACATTTCTTCCGGTTTTCTCTGCCGCTCTCCGGATCACCCCGTTAAAACGTCGGGCAACGCCTATTTCACGGTCGGATGCTCCGTAAAGATCTTCCCAGTTCTTCAGGTTTTCTTCCAATACATTCGTCAGTGCTTCCGGTGTATTATACTTTTGGGTGTTTAAATCCAGGTGCAGTACGGGATAGGTAATCCAGTCTTTTTCCAGTTCTTCCAAAGCCAAGCCATTGAAGAGTTCTTTCTTTCCCAAGAAATAGGCTTCGAGAGTAGAAATAAGCAGACTTTTCCCGAAACGCCGTGGACGACTGAGAAAGTAATATTGACCTGATTTCACAAGGCTATGAATAAAAGCCGTCTTGTCAATATAGCAATAACCTTCTTTTCGTATTTTCTCAAAACTCTGTATGCCTACCGGATATAGATGACTCATCGCTTTTGGATTTAATGGATTACTGTTTTGCAAATATAGCTTTTTTCATCCAGCTATAATAAACGAGTTTCTTTTTTGTTTCTCGTTGGAATCGAAAACGATTCTCGAATCATTTAGTCATGAAGAAAATTACGGATCATTATGCTACCTTGCGGAGTCATGATTGATTCGGGATGGAATTGTACGCCATAGATGGGTAACTGCTTGTGGGAAAAAGACATGATATGTCCTTCTTCATCCGTGGCAGTAATGTGTAGACAGTCAGGGAACGACTTTGTTGATAATAACCAGGAATGATAACGCCCGACTTGTATAGGCTCATTTACCTGTTTATATAAACGATCCTGATGATCCCGTATCTGAAGTGTTGATGGATGTCCGTGTTTGGGAGAAGACATCTGTTCCAATTTAGCGCCAAAGTATTGTCCGATGGCCTGATGCCCCAAACAAACTCCTAATATCGCATGACTTCGGTAACAACGGTCGATTAAAGCAAGTAAATCACCGGCTTCTTCCGGAATTCCTGGTCCTGGTGAAAGCAGCAGGTAGTCAAATTCATCCAGGCGGTTGAATGGAATCCGATCGTTGGTTACTACCTCAAAAGAACACAGAGGGTCTTCACGCAGTATCTGTACGAGGTTATAGACAAATGAGTCGTAATTATCAACAACAAGCACTCTCTTCATGGAAAATATCATTAGAAACGGCTACAAACATACGCATAAATTCATTTATTTCCGTAGCTTTGTTCTTGAATCAAAAGAAAGTGAAAGAAAGATGGAGTGGTTATCTGCCGAGAAAACCCGGCAACGGATGAATGATTACGGAGCGAAAGGAATTCCGTTCCTGTGTGCTGTGAATTATGAATTGACGGAAGGCTTTGTGTTGCCTTATCCACTGGAACAAAAAGAAGTCTGGTGGAATATGGAAGGAATAACGAATCTGCCGTCTTTTACAACAGAAAAGCAAGGTAGTTATTTCCGGTCTTTTCCTATGGATGAGGATAGTTATGCTGCCAAATTCCGGATAGCCCGTCAGGGATTACTGAGAGGTGATTCTTTTCTCCTGAATCTGACGGTAGCAACGGATTTGGATACGGATTTTACACTCGAGGAGATCTTTATCCGAAGTAAGGCGCGATATAAGTTATTGGTACCGGACCGGTTTGTCTGTTTCTCTCCGGAAACTTTCGTTATTCTTTCAGATGGAAAGATTTCTTCTTTTCCGATGAAAGGAACTATTCGGGCAGATATACCCAATGCCGATTATATCATTCTGAATGATTATAAGGAAAGTGCCGAACATCATACGATTGTGGACCTGATCCGGAATGATTTGAACCGGGTAGCTACCGATGTCCGGGTAGAACGCTTTCGTTACATAGACCGGTTGGTAACGAACCGGGGAGAAATCCTGCAGGTATCCAGTCAGGTTACAGGAAATTTGCCGGAAGATTATTTATCCCGGTTGGGCGATCTTATTTTTGATATGCTTCCGGCCGGTTCTATATCAGGAGCTCCTAAAGCGGCAACGGTACGTATTATCCGGGAGGCGGAAAAAGAAGACCGTGGTTTCTATACGGGTATTTTCGGCTATTTTGATGGGAAGAGTTTCCGATCTGCCGTGATGATCCGGTTTATTGAACAACAGGGAAACCGATTACGTTTCCGGAGTGGCGGAGGAATCACCGTCAATAGTGATTGTTCTGCCGAATATCAGGAAGTCTTACAAAAAGTTTATTTACCATGTTGATGAATCCTCCTCGTTTTATAGAATCGATCCTCGTTTGTAATGGTGCTCTTTGTTCGCTGGAATGGCATCTGCAACGGATGCGTCAGACGGCTTCCCATTGGCAATACCCGCTGGATTTGTCTCTTTTTCCCGAGGAAGTACCGGAAGAGGCTGGTTCAGGAGTCTTTAAATGCCGGATAGTTTATGATACCCAGATTCGGGAAATCACCTATTCTCCTTATCAACCTCGGATGATCCGTTCCCTCAAACTGGTTGATGGAGGAGCGTTGGATTATGCCTTCAAATATGAAGACCGTTCGGCTTTGATGCGTTTAACCCGGCAAAAAGGAATCTGTGATGATATTCTTATAACAAAAGATGGGTTTATCACCGATACCTCATACAGCAATGTGGTCTTGGAAAATTCGGAAGGTCTGTTTGTCCCTCATACCTATCTGTTGAATGGAACCCGTAGGCAGCGTTTACTGGCCGATGGAATCGTGCAGGAAAGGCCTATCCACACGTCTGATTTAAACCAGTATAACCGCCTGTATCTTATTAATGCTCTGATCGGATTGGAAGAAAATATTTCTCTCTCATTGTTGGTAGTCAGGTAAAATCCCTAACCGTTTGTATTTCTCCTTCGGAATAGCTAATTTTGTATTGAACATATTAAATTCGTATCAAACTTTAACTGTGAGATAATTATGAAGAAAGTAGCGAGCAATCAAGATCTCTTCGTTGAAGATATACGTATTATCATTGAAACAGGTAAAGCCAATGCTATTAAGAGTGTTGATTTTTGCCGAGTGAAAATGTATTGGAACATAGGCCGACGTATATTTGAAGAAGAACAGCATGGAAAAGAAAGGGCAGACTATGGAACTTATTTACTTGCTAATTTAGCCAAAGTTTTAGAACCGGAATACGGAAGTGGTTTCTCAAAAAGGCAGTTGGAACGGGCACGGCAATTTTATCGACTGTATCCAATTGCGTCTACACTGCGGACGCAATTAAACTGGTCTCAATATAAGCTTCTTATTTCAATACCCAATAAAGATAAACGAGAATATTACGAATGGGAGGCTGTTCATAATCTGTGAACCAGCAGAGAGCTTGAAAGACAGTTAAATTCCCATTTATATGAACGTTTATTGTCAAGTAATGATAAAGAATCTGTGCTTGCTGTGGCCAGAGGTGAACGAATGCCGGATTCGCCTGTTGAAATCATAAAGGATCCTATGTATTTGGAATTCCTAGGATTGGAATGTAAACCTCAATATTATGAAAAAGATTTAGAGAGTTCTATTATTTCTCATATTACCGAATTTATGTTAGAAATGGGTAAAGGCTTTTCTTTCGTGGCTCGACAACAGCGTATTTTGATAGAGGAAGATGAGTTCTTTGCTGATCTGGTCTTTTATAATCGTTTGCTTCGCTGCTTTACAATCATCGAGATAAAAACGCATAAGCTGACACATCAGGATTTAGGGCAGTTACAGATGTATGTAAATTATTATGATAGATGTGTGAAATTAGCAGAAGAAAGCCCTACAATCGGAATTCTCCTTTGTACAGCTAAAAATGATACCATGGTAAAAATGTCTTTGCCTGAAGATAATAAAAATATTCTTACCAGTCAGTATAAACTTTATTTGCCTTCCAAAGAACAACTTATAGAACAAATTAATGAAGTGACAGAATCTGAACAAACGAAAAAAGGGAAGAGGAAGAGGTGATTTGTATTTCTCCTTCGGAATAGTTAATTTCGTGGCGGAATAAAAGATTGGAACTATGTATTACGAAGCGGTCGATATACTGAAAGGCATGATAGCCATACCTTCGTTTAGTCGGGAAGAAAAAGAGGTTGCCGACTTTCTGGAAAATAAATGGAAACAAGCAGGACAGAAAGTATTTCGTCGGGGAAATAATCTTTGGATGATAGCCGGGAATCTGGTTGATCCGTCCAAGCCGACGTTATTACTGAATTCGCATATTGATACGGTAAAGCCTGTCAGTGCCTGGACACGTGATCCGTTTACTCCGGAAGTCGATGAGGAAGACCGGCTATATGGTTTAGGCAGTAATGATGCGGGAGCCAGTGTTGTTTCATTGTATGGAGCATTTACGTTGCTTTCCCGTCAGGAACAGCCTTATAACTTGATTTTCCTGGCATCCTGCGAGGAAGAAGTTTCCGGAAAAGGAGGTATCGAATCCGTATTGCCGTATTTGCCGTCTGTTGATTTTGCCATCGTTGGCGAACCGACAGGGATGCAACCTGCAGTAGCCGAAAAAGGGCTGATGGTACTGGATTGTACGGCAATAGGTAAAGCCGGACATGCTGCCCGTAATGAAGGAGTCAATGCCATTTATGAAGCTTTGCCGGATATTGAATGGTTTCGTTCATACGTATTCCCCGAACAGAGTGATTTCTTGGGACCGGTCAAGATGAGTGTGACGATGATCAATGCCGGTACACAGCACAATGTAGTACCCGATAAGTGTACTTTTGTGGTAGATGTGCGTACCAATGAGTTTTACACCAACGAAAGACTGTACGAAGCCATTTGCCAGCAGGTGAAATGTGAGGTAAAAGCCCGCAGCTTCCGCCTGAACTCGTCGTCGTTGCCTTTGGATCATCCTTTCCTGCAGCGGACGGCCATGATGGATTTGAAGCCGTTCGGTTCGCCTACATTAAGTGATCAGGCCTTGATGCCTTTCCCTTCGGTGAAAATCGGACCGGGGCAATCTAGTCGTTCCCATACGGCGGATGAATATATTGGGCTGATGGAAATCCGTGAGGCCATTCAGATGTATGTAACCTTGCTCAATCAGTTGAAATTCTGACATTGCATGTGGAAGAACATTTTAGGTACCGTTGGTGCCCGTTATCTGGTGGCACTGCTCAATCTGCTTCTTATCTTTGTGAATGCAAAGGTTTTGGGAGCCGAAGGATTGGGCTTGGTCGGTATCCTGATTGCTTCCATTAATCTGGTAACTACCTTCAACAGTATTTTCTGCGGAGGAACGATCGTGTACTTTATGCACCGGTATTCCTTGCGGGATGTCTTTATTCCGGCCTATCTGTGGGCAATCTTCGGATCGATGTTGGCTACGGCTGTACTGGCTTTGGCTGGAATGTTTCCGTTACGCTACCTGTTGGATGTTTATCTGCTTTCGCTTACCGGATCGTTGATTACAGCCAATTCCCGTTTTCTATTGGGACAAGACCGGGTCGGGGCTTTTAATCTGATCTTCATGATTCAGGGCGGATTGCTTTGTCCCGTATTGCTTTTCCTTTACTTCATTCTCGGACTGAAAGATGCAGAGGCTTACCTGTACGGACTTTATGTAGCGAACCTTTCCGCATTGGGTTGTAGTCTTTGGTGGCTGTATCGGGATTTGCGTTCCTGTTTGTATCAGACTTCCCGAACTTCCTTGCATTGGCGGGAAATGCTGGTCTATGGATTATGGGGAAATGTGGATAACTTAGCTGAAGTTTGTACGACTCGTATCAATTATTTCTTCATCAAACGTTTCTTAGGCTTTGCCGGAGTTGGTCTGTTGGATGGAGGAACACGTATATCAGAAAGTGTTTGGCATATCAGCCGTTCTATTGGTTTCTTAACAAACAGCCAGGTAGCCCGGGAAAAAGATCCACAGAAACAGCGGCAAATCACACTCCGTCTGCTTCGATTAACATTCTTAGGAACATTCGTGGCCGTTGTGTGTCTTCTTTGTGTTCCGGAATGGATCTTTACCGATTACCTCTTCAGTCATGAGTTTAAAGACATCACTTCCGTTATCCGAGGCTTATCCGTTGGAATCGTCGCATTCGGATGTCATACCATACTCTCGCAGTACCTGATTGCCAGCGGTCATGTGCGGTACAGTGCGGCCTCTTCGTGTGTCGGGTTGATCGTTCTCCTTATTGCCGGTTATTTCCTTATCCCGGCTTATGGAATACCGGGCGCTGCTGTTACTTCCAGTCTGGCTTTTACAGCAATGGCCTGTTTCTCTTTCTGGGCATTCCTCAAGTCATCACGTAAATAAGGAAGATGGCGAGTGTGTCGTTTATTTCCGCTTGTACATATTCCCCGGAAGAGTTCGGATGCGGCCATCCATTTCAAGTTCGAAAAGGATGTTCGTCAGTTGTTGGACTGGAAATCCGGTCAGTTTTGTCAACTGATTGATATGGACTTCATCCTGATCTTGTAAAATCTGTAATACCTGCTGTATCTCCGGTGAATCCGATTCGCTAAAGAGAAGTTCTGTTTGTTGAGGCTTTCTCTGCATGTCTTCATGTTGCCAACCGAGTGCTTCAATCAGATCTTGAGCAGAAGATAACAAGGCTGCTTTGTTATGACGGATTAGTTGATTACAACCTGCCGAATATAAATCATGAATACGTCCGGGACAAGCAAATACTTCACGATCATACGAGAATGCTATGTCTGCGGTCACTAATGAACCACCTTTTTCTGCCGATTCAATAACAAGAGTTGCTTCTGATAAACCCGCTATGATTCGGTTTCGTTTCAGGAAGTTAGGACGATCCGGATTGGTTTCGCTGGGGAAATCAGTCAATAATCCGCCTTTTGCCAGCATTTCGTTCGCTATATGCCGATGTGCAAACGGATAGATACGGTCCAGACCGTGAGCCAATACTGCAACCGTAGGAAGACCGCAGGCTAATGCTTGCCGGTGCGCACAGATATCTATCCCGTAAGCCAGTCCGCTGACAACCATCGTATCCGGAAAAGCAGCAGCTAAATCTTCTATCAGTCGGGCTGTTGTTTCCTGACCGTAATGTGTGGCGTGGCGGGTTCCAACCACACTGATGATATGCCGGGTATTCAGATTCCCGTTCCCTTTATAATAAAGAGCTAAAGGAGCATCCGGACATTCCCGAAGACGAGCCGGATAATTCTTGTCGTCCCATAATAAGATGTCTATCTGTTCCTGTTCGGCAAAACGGATCTCCTGTTCTGCCCGTCGGAGAACTTCCGGATTTTTAATCTCTGCCGCTAGAATAGATCCGATTCCGGGAATACGTTCCAGTAACTGTCTTTTCTCCTGGAAGATAGATTTGGCATCTCCCAATGAATTTAATAACTGGCGGGAGAGTACACCTCCCACTCCGTTTACCATAGTTAAGGCAATGGTATACAATAAAGAATCATTCATTTTCTATAGTTGTTCGGTTTTTGATTCGTTTGAGTAATTCATCGAAGTATTCTCCTCGTGAAAGTTTTCCGTTGTCCACCAGGACACAATCGACTGTGCCACGTGAAACAAGTTCTTTTTCCGGTAGCTTATAAATATCTTGGCTCATCACTAGCTTCACTCCTTCCTTACTGGCATTCAGGCAGGAAAGATAACGGTCTCCACTCCGTAGGGAATGTTTGAGCTGGATTTCGATCCGGGCGACGAATAAATCCATCCCCCGGTCGTGCAGAGCACTGAAGTTCTCGCCGAGTGAAAGCAAGAACTCATGGCGTGTATGTTCCATGTAATGCAGGTAGTTCGCATTGTTTACGACTCCCTGCAAATCACATTCATAATCCCGTACTTTGTCTTCGTGCTGATAAACGTATGTTTTCATGCGTTGAATCCTTTCTTAGGTTGAACCACTTCCATGACATACAGGCGGTCGGACGGACGGACTTTCTCGGCTACCTTGATAGAGAAACGTTCTCCTTTAACCGTTTGTGGCACGGCTTTCAAATCAACCCGGATTTCTTCTACCTGCTGCATAACAGCACCGGTAGTCGGACCCGTGATCAGAATTTCATCGCCTACTTTCAATGTACCACATTCCATTTCGAATTCTGCCACACCGATCTTATCAAAGTATTTGATTCCTCGGGCCACATACACTTTCTTGCGTGTAGCTCCTGATCCGTATTTACTGCTCCATTCTCCCAAACGCTGTCCCAGATAATATCCGTTCCAGAATCCCCGGTTGAATACCATCTTCAGGCGTTCATCCCAATGGGCTACCTTTTCTTCTGTAAATGTACCTTCGCAATAAGCCTTGACTGCCTCTTTGTAACATTCGGTTACGATACGTACATACTCAGGTCCGCGGGCCCGTCCTTCGATCTTGAAGACTCGTACACCGGCATCCATCATCTTGTTCATGAAGTGGATGGTCTTCAGATCTTTCGGCGACATAATATATTGATTCTCGATATCCAGTTCGATATCACTGTCTTTATCCCGTACTGTATAACCCCGTCGGCAAATCTGCATACAGGCGCCACGGTTGGCCGACGCATTCATCTCATGCAAGCTTAAATAGCATTTACCTGAAACCGCCATACACAAGGCCCCGTGGGCGAACATTTCAATCCGGATCAGTTCTCCCTTCGGGCCTTTGATCTGTTGTTGCTGTATCTCTTGATAAATTTCGTACACCTGATCCAGATTCAACTCGCGGGCCAGCACCACCACATCTGCAAAACGGGCGTAAAACTTCAGCGCCTCTGCATTCGATATATTCAGCTGGGTGGATAAATGGACTTCCTGTCCGATCCGGTTGGCATACTCCATGGCTGCCACATCGGCCGCAATAATCGCCGATACACCTGCTTCTTTGGCTGCATCAATGATCTCGCGCATCAAAGGCAGATCTTCTCCGTAAATGACCGTATTGACTGTCAGATAACTTTTCAAGCCATGTTCCTGACAAATGGCTACGATTTTCCGTAAGTCGTCTGTTGTAAAATTATTCGAAGAGCGGGAGCGCATATTCAATCCTTCAATTCCGAAGTAAATGGAATCCGCTCCCCCTTGTATAGCCGCCATCAGGGATTCATACGAACCCACCGGTGCCATGATTTCAAAATCTTTCTCGTTCAATGCCATAAAGGTTTCTTTTTTATGGGGCAAAGGTAGGAATAAATTGGGTCAATTCCACCAAGGCGGCCTTATTCTTTCGGTTCGGTTTCTGTCGGATCCACCGGCTTGAAAGTCAGGTCACCGTCTTTTTTGTTGCTGCTTTTGGTTGCCCGGGCCTTCAGATTGGCCTTCTGCTGTTTGATCAGGGCATTGACATAGTCGATAAACTCATCGTACTTGCCATTTCCTTCATAATCGGCCACCACATTGACGCGTGCGGCAAACTGGCGGTAGGCTTCGTCGGCAGCTTCGCGTGTCGTTTTGATAATTCCTTTGCTTTTCCGGCCTTCCGCCTCCGCGCGTTTTTTCAGTGCAGCTTCCAGCGCGTCGGTCTTCTCAGAAAGATAGGTTACCCATTCATCGAAATGAATCGAACGCATAAAGTCCTCGAGATAAGATTCCAGTTCCTGCAAGAGGTTGCGCAAGACTGCCAGTTCTTCGGTATATCCCAGTTTGACAGGAATTTCGTACTTGTCGTAGATCCGTCCCACCTCTTCGGCAAAGGTGCGTTTCGCCTCGTCGGGGTGGCGGCGCATGACGTTGATGAAAATCCTCGAAGCCGAATACGCCTCGTCCACTTCCGCATCGGCAGCCTCCAAGGTTTCGACTTCATCCAATTTCTTGGTCTGTTGGTAAGCCCGGTCGAATGTGGTAAATTGGGCGATGTAGTTCTCCCGTGTGGCTTTCAGCGGATCGGTTGTCCCTTCATCAACAGCCGGTAAATTATTGATAGCCTTGATCACCAGAGTGTGGAATCCGTAATCTTCGTTGTTGCGCAAACTACCCATATAAAAGTTCTCAATCTGTTTCATGGCAAATCCTATTTTAAAGAGTGAATAAATTGTTAAATCGCCTAAAGGTAGTCTTCTTTTCAGAAACGACCAATATTTATCTGATAAAAAAATCAGAAGTACAGGAAAATGGAAATCCGGCAGGATTACTACTTTCGTGAGTACCCGAAAGTTCTCCGCTTGACAGATTGGCAGTATTTGATGCGCCCGAAAGTCTTCCGCTTGTCAGAGTGGCAGTTTCGGGTGCGTCCGAAAGTCCTAATCCGGGCGGATTAAGAGTTTTGGGTGGATCAGAAAGTAGTAATCCCGGCGGAGCAGTACTTTCCTGCTTGCGGGGAAGGAGATTTTTTTATAGAAAAGAGGAATCCTATTCGTTTTTTACTATCTTTACCGCCGGATCGGAGCTATTCCGTCCGTCGGACATATTTGAAAATAAAGCGTTGTGCTTTCTCTTGTAAGTGAGAACCTAGGAAATTTTCATTTATACGCAAGGATGGCACAGCGGTCTTCACGTATACGTGCGTGGGGCTGCTGTCTATTTGCGTATATAGGTTTTCCTAGGACCTTCACTTACAAATAGCACGCAGCTCCACGCTTTCGTTTTATAAACCACTTCTCTTTTTGGGGCTGGGGGAGAGTTGATTTTGATTAATATGGAAAAACTTTTATCTTTAGCAAGAAATGTCAATTGGGGATATAATACGCGAAATTCTCTTTTATTTGAGACTGCAGGTGTACAATTATTTAATTATGCGTTACCTATACAAGCTGGTTCTAAAATATTAGTTTCGTTAGAAGATACGACATCAACACAAATAGTTGGAAAAGCTTTCAGTTATATTGCTAGATCATTTGACAATGGAGATCCTAAGGTAAATTCAGTCGCAGCTGAAAATGCTTATTATTGTTTGGCTAAATCAATAAAAGCAGGAAATACTTATGCTGCACCTGAATTATTTATGTTATTAGAAACAAAGCCGGATGCAATCTTAGATAAATTTGTGGAAACATTAATGGCAGAGAAAGCTACAGGACTTTCTCGGATTTTCTATTATGATGCAAATCGGGTACAATCTGATGCGAAAGACCTGATTCCTTATGTTAAATATTATATTGTTTCAATATTTTACAATGTCGATGAAAGAAAGCTCTTAATTCCTGATGATATTTTGACTTTTCCACAGGCTATATTGGAGAAAACCCTTGTACAATTTGCACCAACCGATGATCCGGATGATCTTAGTTTCTTAGATTCGATAAATGCATTAAATGAGGGCAGTAAATACTTTACAAGAGTATATAAAGAAATAGAAGATACATTATTAAATTTTTAAGTCATGGATAATAATAATTTTGACCAATTTCCGATCAATATATTTGAATCTAATGGTCCAATTGAAAAAAAAGGTTTCTTTTGTAAATCAAGCTGCTTTCGCGTTTGGAGAAATGGAATGGTAATAGTTCAGGGAAACGAGGAAATAGATTTACGTGGGTATATTATAGAAGGAGGATTACATGTAGAAATTAGAAGTGATATATTGGCTGCCTATACAGAAAATAAATTTTTTTTCACTCATATTTCATTGAATCGAGATAGAGTACTTTGGATAAATCTATATAATCAAGGTTCTGAACCTAAGCAACCTTCTGCATTGTCTTTGTTTTATAAGAATTCTAAACTTGCAAGAATTGCAATTTCTATAGAAATACCTCAAGTATTGATAGAGTTTGATTTATTGCCTAATACAGATGAGAATTCTAACGAAGAGTTTGATTCAGGAGATGAGAAGAAATTGAATTGTATTCAGAGGATTATTAAGAAATATTTTCCCTAAAGTGTTATTATATAATTCTTTTTTGCAAAAAAATGTCCAGCAGCAAGCAAATTCCAAGAGAAGCGTAAAGAAATCTCGGCTGTTTGAGCCGCAGGCGAGTTTTCCGAGATTTCAGCTTCTCGCCGTGAATTTGTAGCCGCTGGAGTGTAAGCCTTGACCTTTTGGTTCTTTTGGGTCAAGCCAAAAGAACGGACAATGCTATAAAGAACACGCGCCCCCTCTCATTGGAATAAAATTCCTATCTTTGCCAAAAATATTTATTTATGAAGAGGATACATTGTTGGATATATTTGCTGTTGGCTATCGTAGGCCTATCGGCCTGCCAAGGGAAGAAAGAGGGAGGAACACGGACGATATCCGTTACCATCGAGCCGCAGCGGTATTTTGCAGAGAAGATAGCCGGAGACCTTTTCCAAATTAATTGTGTGACACCTGCCGGACAAAGCCCGGAAACATACGATCCTACGCCCCAACAAATGGTTCAGATCAGTCAGAGTCAGGCTTATTTCCGTATTGGTGAAATCGGTTTTGAACAGGCTTGGATGAAGAATCTGCAAAGTCAGAATCCGGATATGGTCGTCTTTGATCTTTCGGAAGGAATGGAACTGATCAAAAACGAGGAAGAAGCGCATGAGGAAGGTGAAGCACACCATCATCATCATCACGGGTCGGTCGATCCTCATATCTGGACCTCTATTTCCGGTGCCAGGGTGATTGCCCAAAATACCTGTCAGGCTTTCATCAAACTTGATCCGGAGAATCAGGAGATTTATCGGGCCGGTTATCAGCGGCTGATCGAAGAAATAGACAGCACAGAAGCAGAAATGAAGCAATTGTTACAACCATTAGCCGGTACGGCTTTTATTATCTATCATCCGGCGCTGACCTATTTTGCCCGTGAGTTTGGTTTGAAACAGCTTTGTATCGAGTTGGATGGGAAAGAACCTTCGCCTGCCCAACTGAAACAATTGCTGGAGACGGCTACACAGTCGGGGGCGAAAGTAGTTTTCGTGCAGCAGGAATTTGACCGGAAGAATGCCGAACTGATAGCCAAGGAGACCGGATGCCGACTGGTAACGATCAATCCCTTGAGTTATAACTGGCATGATGAAATGATTCGTTTGGCAACTATATTGGCAGGAAAAGATGGACAAGCTGATTGAATTAACACAGGTAACAGCCGGTTATGACCGGAAAATCGTCTTGAAAGATGTTTCGCTGACGGTTTGGGAACATGATTTCTTGGGAATCATCGGACCAAATGGCGGTGGAAAGACTACGCTGCTGAAAGTTATTCTTGGGTTATTGCCTCCGAAAGCCGGAGACATTCGTTTTTATCACCAGGGTAAACCAGTGGATGGTATCAAGATCGGTTATTTACCCCAGATGAGCAATATTGACCGGAAATTTCCGATCTCCGTACAGGAAGTAGTAGCCTCTGGATTAGCCGCTGAAAAGCCTCTGTTCCGGTCTTATACAGCAGCTCAGCGGGAACGAATTGAAGAGGTCATCGTACAGATGGGACTGAAAGACGTACAGAAGCATTCGATAGCCGAACTTTCCGGCGGACAGTTACAGCGTGTCCTGCTGGGACGGTCCATCGTCTCGCGTCCGCAGGTCTTGATTCTGGATGAACCGAATTCGTATGTTGATAAGCGGTTTGAATCGAAATTCTATCCGTTGCTCGAAGAAATCAACCGGGAGAGTGCTATCGTTCTGGTGTCGCACGACATTGGTACGGTACTTTCCATGGTGAAGAATATCGCCTGTGTGAATGAATCCCTGCATTATCATTCGGGAGCGAATATTTCATCGGAGTGGCTGGATAAACAATATGCCTGTCCGATCGAATTGATCGGTCATGGAAATTTACCTCATCGTGTATTGAAGAATCATGAACATACAACCGATTGAACCATGTACTCACCTGTTTTAGCTTTTATCGGAATCCCGGAATTAGGTATGATAGCCGGTATTGCCGTCATTCTGTTCGGATGCAAGGCTGTCTCGCAGAATCCATTTATTGACAGGAAGCAGAAGTTGCTCTGGATGTTGACGATTGTAGTCCTGAATTGGATTGGTCTGCTGTGGTATTATTATGTTTTTTATATGAGGAATAACGAAGAATGAAGCCTGTAGATAAGATATTGATTACGGGAGCCAGCGGTTTCATCGGTGGCTTTTTAGTGGAAGAAGCCTTAAAACGAGGATATGAAGTCTGGGCTGGAGTCCGGTCGCATAGTAGCCGGAGGCATCTGCAAGACGATCGGATTCGTTTTATCGAACTGGATTATGCACATGAAAAAGAACTGGATGACCAGTTGAAAGCCTTTGCTCAAGAGAATGGAGGTTGGCGTTATGTCATCCATAATGCCGGACTGACCAAGACAACCGACAAGGCTCTTTTCTATGAAGTAAATGCCGAAAATACACGTCGCTTTTTGGAAGGATTGGCTCGCCATTGTTCTCCGGAGAAATTCCTGCTGATGAGTAGTCTTAGCAGTTACGGGATTGGAGATGAAACGGGTTTTACGCCGATCAAGCTAACCGACCCGCAGAGGCCGAATACAGACTATGGAAAGAGTAAATTGCTGGCAGAAAATTATCTGCGGCAACAGCATGCTTTTCCCTACGTGATTCTGCGTCCGACAGGTGTCTATGGACCGGGAGAAAAAGATTATTTCCTGGAGATCAAAAGTATTCAGCAAGGACTGGATCTGGCAGTAGGGAAGATACCACAACGAATTACTTTTATTTATGTAAAAGATCTGGCTCGGGTGGCATTGTCTGCTCTTGAGAAGGAAGATATACGTAATCGGGAATATTTTGTGGCAGACGGTGATGTTCATACCGATGCTTCTTTTGCTCGATTAGTTCAGGAGCTTTTGCATAAAAAGCATGTTTTGCATGCCCGTGTACCGTTGCCATTGGTTTATACGGCTTGTGTCTTCTCTGAAAGAATTGGTCGGTTGTTTCATAAAAGCATGACGCTGAACAGTGATAAATATCAGATATTAAAGCAACGGAATTGGATTTGTGACATTACGCCTTTGCAGCAGGACTTAGGATTTCAAGCGGAATATCCGCTTCGGAAAGGATTGGAAGAATGTATCAGCTGGTATAAGCAAGAAGGTTGGCTATAAAAAACGCAAGATATCTCACGATGTCTTGCGTTTGAACTAATAAATGATAAAAAAGTTATGTGGGAAGGTTTATATAAAATCAATGAATATTCTTGCTTAAATCGTCGGATGAAATGATTTCATCAGGCTCAGAATACATACAGGCTGGATCAGAATTATAGGCCAGCTTATACGATTTTTCTCCATCAAAGGTTTTTACCTTGATCGTTAGATCTACGGTTTCTCCTTTGGTGTCTGGAAGAGATGATAAATCAAAAGATACCAGTCCTTCGGCAGCGTAGAGAGTACCGTCGCCGTATGCCTGATGACGGAATTCCAACGTATAAGGATCGCTGTTGTCTGCTTGGGTTGGAATCAAACTAACCAGATGTTTGACTCCTGTGTTTCCAAAGTTTGCCGCAAAGCGAACATCTAAATAACCGTCTCCTATGGCCATTGCTAACATTTCTACAGGATCTGTTCCATAAACGGAATCATTTTCTGCCGCTAAGTAAGGAGATATTTTTTTTGTCAGAATATTCTCTATCCAATTGATCTTTATACCGTGACTGAAGCCCGGGATTGAATCGGATAGCATGGTATAATTAACTTGTGCTCTCGTTTTTGAAAAATTATAACCCGGACAGTTTGTTGCGAACGGCCATAATTTTTCTCCGTTATCCCGACGTAAATAATACGTGCTGCCATCCGGCACAACTGTCATAATTTCAATGGCAAATTTGTCCAGTGAATAATCATCATCGTCCTGACATGCATTCAACCCGAACAAGCTCATCGTCATTGCCAGCATCAACCAAGTGTACTTCCAGAATTTCATAATCGTATTTCCCCTTAAATTTTTAATTTCTATAAAGAAAGATGGCATGTACAGGTTATTCGCTGCATAATCTGATGCAAAAAGAAGTTAATGTTTGATTCGTTTGACGATTAACTCGGCTGTACGGATGGAAGCTCCTGGTTTTCCCAGAATCCGGATCATTTCATCATAGTTTTGCAGCATACTCTCCCGATAAGTCTTATCGTGTATAATACGTTTCAATTCGGTTGTAATGTTTTCTTCGGAGAAGCGTGCGCCAAAGAGTTCTTGCACGACTTCTTTTCCGGAGATCAGGTTGACCAGTGAAATATAAGGGGTATGAAAGAAATGCCGGAAAATAAACGAGGCAAGTCGTCCGGCAGGTACGTAGTAACAAACAACTTGCGGTACCCGGAATAAGGCCGTTTCGAGGGTGGCTGTTCCCGACGTAACGAGCGCGGCATCACTATGTTGCAGGAGCGGATAAGTCTGCTGGAAAAGAATCTGGACAGAACCATCCGTATATTGTTGGTAATATGCAGGATCTATCCCCGGAGCTCCGGCTATGATGGGTTGATATTCCGGGAACTGGGCGGCAACTCGCAGCATAACGGGCAAGTTATCCCGGATTTCCTGTTTGCGGCTACCAGCCAGTAAGGCCAAGATTGGCTTATCGGCCAACCGGTTCATCCGGAAGAAGGTCGATTTTCCGACCGATTCTTGCTGTTGATAGTTCGAAACGGAATCAACAGATGGATTCCCTACATAGTCCACTTGGTAATCCAACCGTTGAAAGAATGCAGGTTCAAAAGGAAGGATGGAATAGAGATGATCTACGTATTTCCGGAAATCCTTGATACGGTATTGCTTCCACGCCCATATTTTCGGTGAAATATAATAATGCACCGGTATATGGAGAACAGTCTTCACATACTTGGCAATCTTCAGATTGAAGCCAGGATAATCAATCAGGATAACGACATCCGGCTGGTACTGGCGGATATCTTCCCGGCAGACTTGCATATTACGGAGTATGGTTCGCAGGTTCATGAGCACAGGGATAAAACCCATAAAAGCCATTTCTCGGTAATGTTTGACCAAAGTCCCTCCTACTTGTTTCATCAGATCCCCGCCTAGAAAACGGAAATCAGCCTGCGGATCTGTATTTTTGATGGCACGCATCAGATTGGATGCGTGCAAGTCTCCGGATGCTTCACCGGCTATGAGATAATATTTCATGGCAGATGAGTCATTAAAGATCCCACGTTTGCAGTTCCTGCATAAAGGCATAGTCGGTTATGTCTATCTTGCAGGGAACGAGTGAGGCATATCCTTCGTTCAGTAATTTATCATCGTTGTCGTCATGCTGGTCGTCATTCCGGAAATAACCGGTTAACCAGAAGACGGTTTGTCCGGCGGCATCTTCTCCCCGCTTGAATTCTTTTACCCAACGACCATCTGCCTGTCGACATATTTTCAGTCCTCTGACAGGAATGTCGGTCGGGACATTCAAATTCAAATATGTTCCATGAGGAAGACCTTTCTCCAGAATCTTTTCGGCAGTTAATCGGCCCAGACGGCAACATTCCGTAAAATCTGCATCGGCCCGGTGATCTAATAAAGAAACACCCAAAGAAGGAACACCAAAGATACAACCTTCGGCTGTTGCTCCCATCGTACCGGAATAATTGACGCAGATAGCCATGTTGCCCCCATGGTTAATACCGGAAACCAACAAATCCGGCTCACGATCCAGCACTTCATTAATCGCTAATTTGACACAATCGACAGGCGTTCCTGTACAACTATATACCGTTACACCCGGTTCCTCCCATTCTACTTTGTATTTGATGGGGATCAGTGAAGTAATTGCACTCGACATGCCCGAACGGGGTCCGTCGGGAGCCATGACTACCAGTTCTCCTAAATCTTTGAGGGCTTTGATCAATTCCTGGATTCCTTTCGCTCTGAATCCGTCATCGTTCGTGATCAATATCAACGGTCTGTTGTTTCTTTCCATATTTTGTGTCTGTTTATCGATCGACAAAGATACAAGAAGC
>UMLR01082434.1_pt1 | contig 19352 bp, 12 predicted proteins | sample 1966741 | NCBI WGS metagenome assembly UMLR01 (sample SAMEA4836207, study PRJEB28245) | human gut metagenome | biome: gut microbiome; material: fecal sample | place: Denmark | collected 2008 | reverse complement strand
GGTCTTCAAGCTCGCGGCTCATGTCGAGCACGTCGAGTATCGGCTTGTCATACTCGTCTATCAACACCACAGCACGGCGACCTGTCTTGGCGTGGGCAGTACGCAAAATCTCAACAAAGCGGTCGCCGTAGCCCAGCTCGTTCTGACGTACAGGCATGTCATAAAGATGTTCCCATTCCGACAGACAGAAGTTGAGTTTCTGCTCAAGTTCGCCCGCATTTGTGAAGTTTCCGCCGTTGAAGTCAACATGGAACACAGGATAAACGTTCCACTCCTTCTCCATGCCGTCGATGGCAAGACCCTTGAAAAGATCCTTGCGGCCAAGGTAGTAGTTCTTCAGCGTAGACACAAGCAGACTCTTTCCGAAGCGGCGCGGACGGCTCAGAAAGTAGATTCCGCCCTCATGCGTGAGGTCGTAAATCATGTCCGTCTTGTCTACATAAACGTAGCCGTCTTCTATAATCCGGTCGAAGCTCTGTATTCCTATTGGATATTTCATTTTTGCGTCTTTCCTTTCTATGTATGGTTGACTTATACGGCGGAAGTCCGCCCGTTCATTATGCAAATATAGTGAAAGGCGAGTGCAATGCAAAACAAAAAAACACTTTTTTTGAGTTTGCCTTGCCGAGCCGCCTCCTATATTATGTAAATATAGTGAAAGGCGAGTGCACTGCAAAACAAAAAAACACTTTTTTTGAGTTTGTCTTGCCGAGCCCCTCCTGTATTATGTAAATATAGTGAAAGGCGAGTGCACTGCAAAACAAAAACCACTTTTTTTGAGTTTGTCTTTCCGAGCCGCCTCCTAATATTATCTATTGTTATGCGGATATACACAATTTTCGCTGAAGACAGAAAACGCATCGGCATCAGCTGCTGTTTATGCGTGCACATAAAAAACATGAATTTCTGTCTTATTTTATGGTAAAATGTCCATAAAACATCCGTTTTTGACGCTCATACATATTAAATATTCACTTTTTTAAGTTTGTGAACCATTGTGAACTTGTTTTGCGTTTGCTTTTGGCGTATCTTTGCACTCACAAACGATAAACCTTATAAAGACTGTTGGGTATGATTAAGAAAAATATACTTATATGGATGACTGCCGCACTTGCATTCTGCGCATGTTCATCAAGTGAAAACAACGGAGATGAAGGCGAAATCGACCCGCCGTCGCCCCACGCCGTGCCTATAAAGATAAGCACTACGATGGAGAGCGTAGACGGCACGAGAGCCACAGATTACGGATTTGAGGCCGACGACAGGATAGGTCTGTTCGTAGTGAACCATAATGCCGACGGAACACCGGGAACGCTGCAGCCGGTCGGCAACCATGTTGACAACATGAGGTTTACATACAGCGGAACATGGACTCCTGACGAACAGATATACTGGAAAGACGAGACCACACACGCCGACTTCTATCTCTACTACCCCTACACGCCGTCGCTGACATCGGTAAACGCAATGCCGTTCAGCACGATGGCCAACCAGAGCAACACAAGCGACTATAAGGCATCCGACCTGCTTGTGGGAATTACAAAAGACGTGGCACCCACAGAGGCTGCCGTTGGCATAACTGCATCGCACGTGATGAGCCAGATGCTGATAAATCTGGCGGCAGGCAACGGATTTACCGACGAGAGCCTGGCCGCAGCATCAGTAAGCGTGAAGATAAACGGCATAAAGACACAGGCCACGGTAGACCTTGCAACAAAAGCCGTTACGCCCACGGGAACAGCCACAAGCATAACACCGCTGAAAGAAAACGGAAGCTACAAGGCCATAATAGTGCCGCAGACAGTGGCACAGGGCAACCTGGTGACTGTAACCGTTGACGGCCGCGACTACAATCTGCAGAAGGCATTTACATTTGAGAGCGGCAAGCGCCACAAATTCACCGTGACGCTGAGCAAGACAAGCAACGGAATAAACGTCGACATAGATGATTGGGAAGACGACGGCACAGATAATGGCGGAACGGCAGAATAATGTTTCAGGTCGGTTGTACTAATGTAGCATGTAAAAATTTAACGCCATTAAATAAAGTCTGCAGATGATTACCATAAAAAGCAACCAATACAAACTTTTAATATATATAATCACAGTCTGTCATTTATTGGCAGGCTGTTCTGACGATCTTTTCGGCGGAGACGAAAGCCGCGGCAGCGGCAACCGCATAACACTGTCGGGCGAAATTGACCAGCTGGCGGTTACGAGAGTAAACGACAGCGGGTTTGCCGACGGCGACGTGATGGGCGTGTATATTGTCGACTATAACGGCAACACGCCCGGCACTCTGCAGCCGAGCGGCAACAGGGCAGACAACGTGCGCCATACATACGACGCCGCCAACGCCAAATGGAACTCTGCCTACGACATCTACTGGAAAGATGACCACACACACATTGACGTCTACGGATACTATCCCTTCGGCAGTCCGGAGAGCATAGACGCCTACCCGTTCACCGTGGAGCGCGACCAGAGCAAGCCTTCGGAGGACGGCGTGATGGGCGGATATGAGGCCAGCGACTTTCTGTGGGGAAAGGTGGCTGACGTGGCTCCGACAGACAGAGTAATACGTCTGCCCATGGCCCACCGCATGGCCAACGCCCGCGTAACACTTACCGAGGGCACAGGCTTTGCCGACGGCGAATGGGAGCAGACAGAGCGCACTGTGCTCGTTGCCAACCTGATACGAGGGGCAAAGATAAACCTTAGCGACGGAACGGTGAAAGCCAAAGGCAGCGTAGAGCCTACGGCCACAGTGCCTGCAAGAGTAGGCGACGAGTGGCGCGCCATAGTTGTGCCTCAGACAGTAGCGGCAGGCACAACGCTGTTCACCATAACCGTGGGCGGCATACCTTATAAGTTCAGCAAGAACGAGGCGTTTACGTATACGGCAGGAAAGATGAGCAACTTCACCATCCGTGTTGACAAGAAAACCGAAACAGGACAATACACTCTTACGCTCGTCAACGAGAGCATCACGCCATGGGAGAGCGACCTAGTAAGCCACGACGCCGAAGGCAAGGCGTATATTGTGATAAACACGACACGCGGACATCTTAAAAGTTCTATAATTGCTGCCAACAAAGACTACACAAAGCTGAAAAACCTGAAGATAACAGGAGAGATAGACGCAACAGATTTTGAGTTTATGAAAAATGAGATGACTCAGCTCGAGGCGTTGAATTTGAAGGATGTCAAAGTGTATGGAAGGTTTGGAAACCAAGAATGGAACGGGATAAGTGATAATGTAGAAAAAGAGGGCGTGATACCAATAGGTGCTATGTCTGATAAAAAATCATTATTATATCTAGTGCTACCAGATAAATTGGAAGGTATAGGTTCTTCCGCATTTGATAACTGCACAAATTTAACGGGTTCATTGATTATTCCAAAAGGAGTGACAAGAATTGGAACAATGGCATTTGATAATTGCAGCAATATGAAAGGTGTATTAGAATTGCCTAATACACTTGAATATATATCAAATCAAGCTTTTAATTATTGTGATTTTACATGTGAATTAATTCTTCCTGAAAGTTTAAAATATATAGGTCATGATGCTTTTTTGGGAAATAATGGTTTCTATGGAAATTTAAATTTACCGTCTGATTTATTTTATCTAGGTAGCGGAGCATTTCAAGATTGTTCTAATTTAACAGGAGATTTAAGAATACCACAAAAGATAACAGAAATATTAAATAATACATTTAAAACAACAAATTTTAATGGTTCATTGACTTTACATGATGGTATTACAAAAATCGGGAATCTTGCATTTATGGGTACAAAGTTTAGAGGGGAACTCATATTGCCAAAAAATCTTACTATAATTGGTGAAGAGGCTTTTTATAATTGTAATTTATCTGGTGAATTAAAATTACCAAATAGTATATTGTCTATTGGAAATGAAGCTTTTTCATACAATGAAAGATTAACAGGAATATTAGAATTACCAAATAAAATATCTACTATTGGAGATTTTGCATTTAGCGGCTGCTCAGGCTTGCAAGGATTGATTATTCCCAGAAACGTTGAAAGCATTCGCCAAGGTGCCTTTCTAAATTGCTTCGGCATAGGCTCTATCGTATGCGAAGGAGACATTCCACCTTATCTTGGTAGCGGTGCTTTCGACGGCGTGCCAAAGGATAACTTTACGGTTGAAGTGCCTGAGTCGGCAGTCCCACAATATCAGACAGCCACTGGCTGGAATGAGTTTAAGCGCATTGCCGCCCATCATGAGTTGGTATGCCGTCCGTCTACGGTATGCGCACTGAACAACGGACATACGCAGACATTGGTGCTGGATGCTGAAGGCGAATGGGAAGTGGAGAGCAAGCCCGACTGGTGTGAGCTGTCGCCAATGAGCGGTAACGGCAAGACGGAAGTAACCATAAGTATAAACACTTTGTCTAAAGGTGCCGGCAACAGAACCGGCGAAGTGGTGTTCAAACTGAAAAATGAAGACTATACCCATACGTGCAGCGTAAGCCAGTATGACTACATCTATGGTGAAGACGAGTGGCTGACGCTGCAGAAGGCGACACGAGGCAATACCGGCGGAATAAATGTTGTGATTATAGGCGACGGATTCAACGCCAAAGACATAGCCGAAGGCGACTGTCTTCCTGCCCTGAAAGAGGCTGCACAATATCTTATAACCATAGAGCCTTATAAGACATACTCAAAATACTTTAACATCTACATTGGCTTTGCCATGTCTAACGAGAGTGGTATAGGTTCGGTGAACACCATACGCTACAACCGTTTCGGCACAACGTTCACTGGCGGCACTGGATTAAGTGCCGACTATGACGAGATATTCAGCTATGCTCTCAATGCCCCTACAGTAAATCAGAACAACCTGAACCAGACGCTGATAATAATTGTGCCCAACACTACCGAATACGGCGGCATAACGCAGATGTGGGAAGACGGCTCGGCTATAGCAATCTGTCCGCGTAGCACAGACGCATATCCTTACGACTCGCGTGGAGTTTTGCAGCATGAGGCAGGAGGTCATGCCTTCGGCAAGCTTGGCGATGAGTACATATATCACAATGCCTTCATCGACGCATGTCATTGTTCGTGTTGTTCTCATGTGGATGCTATTAATCAGGCAAAGTCGCTCGGCTGGTACGACAACTTGTCGCTCACGGGCAAGATGCACGAAGTGCCCTGGAGTCATCTGATATTCGACAGCCGATACAGCAATCTTGTAGATATTTATGAAGGCGGATTTATGCACAGTCGCGGCGTGTTCCGTTCAGAGCAGAACTCGTGCATGAACAACAATGTGCCATACTTCAACGCCATAAGCCGCGAGAGTATAGTAAGGCGAATAAAGAAATATGCCGGCGAGACATTCTCGTTTGAGGAATTTGTGGCCAACGACAAGACTGACGCAAGTAGTGCAGTCAGTGCCACACGCGGCGTAGGCTCAACATCAACATATCATGGACGACAGATGCCGCCCAAGATACATAAGGGCAGTCCGCTAAAGAGCATAAGGAAAGCGCGCAGGCACAGACGCTGACCACGTTCGGGTCTATATAGATGGCGGCTAAAGTCTTAAACAAATGATAAAGCCATAAGATTATGAGAAGACAGAACCAATACAAAATTTTAATATATATATTAGCATTCTGCCACCTGTTGGCAGGATGCTCTGATGATCTGTTTACCGATGACACAGGTCGCGGCAACGGAAAGAAGATAACTTTGTCGGGCGAGATTGACCAGCTGGCGGTTACGAGAGTAAACGACAACGGCTTTGCCGACGGCGACGTGATGGGCGTGTATATTGTCGACTACAACGGCAACACGCCGGGAACTCTGCAGCCGAACGGCAACAGGGCAGACAACGTGCGCCATACGTTCGACGAAGCAGCCTATAAATGGAATTCGGCCTATGATATCTATTGGAAAGACGACCACACTCACGTGGACATATACGGATATTATCCCTTCGGCAGTCCCGAGAGCATAGACGCCTATCCGTTCACCGTAGAGCGCGACCAGAGCAAACCATCGGAAGGCGGCACGATGGGCGGCTATGAGGCCAGCGACTTTCTGTGGGGTAAGGTGGCCGACGTGGCTCCGACAGATAAGGTTATCCGTCTGCCCATGGCTCACCGCATGGCCAACGCCCGTGTAACCCTCACAAAGGGTACAGGCTTTGCCGACGGCGAATGGGAGCAGACAGAGCGTGTGGTACTTGCCACCAACCTGATACGCGAGGCTACGATAAACCTTGCCGACGGAACTGTAAAGGCAAGCGGCGGCATAGAGCAGACATCAACAATGCCGGCACGCGTAGGCGACGAGTGGCGTGCAATAGTTGTGCCTCAGACCGTACCGGCAGGCGCCACGCTGTTCAGCATAACCATCGGCGGAATACCTTATAAGTTCAGCAAGAACGAGGCGTTTACGTATACGGCAGGAAAGATGAGTAACTTCACAATCCGCGTCGATAAAAAGTCTGTAAGCGGACAATATGCACTCACACTTGTAAGCGAGAGCATCACGCCATGGGAGAACGACCTCGTAAGCCATAACGCCACGGCAAAAGAGTATGTCATAATCAACTCTACCCCCGGTCATCTTAAAGACGCTATCACTGCTGCCAACAAGGACTATACAAAGCTGAAGAACCTGAAGATAACGGGACAGATAAACGGAGTTGATTTCTACTTTATGAGAGACGAAATGACATCACTACAGGCTCTCAACCTGAAAAATGTGAAGATAGCCCGCACTGATGTCAAGTTGCATTATGGTTCAGGAAATTTACAACCAAGGACTTATGACGAGGATGAGATACCAGAGGGTGCCATGGCTGAAAAAAACAGTTTAAACAGACTTGTATTGCCAGACACTTTGAAGATTATTAACAGTTGTGCTTTTGCTGATTGCAAAAATCTGTCTGGTTCGTTGATAATTCCTGAGGGTGTTACTGAAGTAAAGACAGGAGCATTCGGATATTGTGCTTTCAATGGAACCTTGTCCCTGCCTTCGACGTTAAAGAAGTTAGGAAATGGGTTTGAAAGTTGCTGGTATTACGGACCTTTCGATAACTGTAAATTCGTATGTGAGCTGATTCTTCCTGAATCATTGGAGTTTATCGGTGAGGCAACATTTTATAACTGTACAGGATTCTACGGTAATCTGCATTTGCCTGACAAGCTTAAGAAAATAGAAACGAGAGCCTTTCAGAATTGTAAAAACATGACAGGAGACATTATTATACCGCAGAATATCACGATTATTCCTGAATATTGTTTTTCAGGAAGTGGATTTAATGGTAACCTACAGCTACATGACGGAATATCGGCTATTGAGAAGTTTGCATTTGAAAATGTTCCGTTACGCGGCGACTTGAAATTACCTAAAGAACTGAATGTCATCAATGACTATTCTTTCTATGGATGTGATTTTTCCGGCGTATTGTCACTTCCGAGTTCACTGACTTATATAGGCGAAGATGCCTTTTACGGAAACTGGCGTCTGATGGGAACACTCGAAATTCCGCAGGATGTGGCGAGCATTGGCAAAGAGGCTTTTGCTAATTGTCGTTCTTTGGAAGGAATTGTCTTTCCAGAAGGTATAGAAAGTGTGCGAGATGGCGCCTTTAAAGAGTGCTACGGCATAGGTTCTATTGTATGTAAGGGAGAAATGCCTGCCTATGTTGAAGGCACGGCTTTTGAAGGTGTTGCCAAGGATAACTTCACGCTTGAAGTGCCCGAAAGTGCCATAGCCCAGTATCAGGCGGCACCGGGATGGTGCGACTTCAAGCGCATTGCCGCCCATCATGAATTGGTATGCCGTCCGTCTACGGTATGCGCACTGAACAACGGACATACTCAGACATTGGTGCTGGATGCTGAAGGCGAATGGGAAGTGGAGAGCAAGCCCGACTGGTGTGAACTGTCGCCAATGAGCGGCAAAGGCAAGACGGAGGTGACCATAAGTATAAACACTTTGTCGAAAGGTGCCGGCAATAGAACCGGCGAAGTGGTGTTCAAGCTGAAAAATGAAGACTATACCCATACGTGCAGCGTAAGTCAGTATGACTACATCTATGGTGAAGACGAGTGGCTGACGCTGCAGAAGGCGACACGAGGCAATACCGGCGGAATAAATGTTGTGATTATAGGCGACGGATTCAACGCCAAAGACATAGCCGAAGGCGACTGTCTTCCTGCCCTGAAAGAGGCTGCTCAATATCTTATAACCATAGAGCCTTATAAGACATACTCAAAATACTTCAACATCTACATAGGTTTTGCCATGTCTAACGAGAGCGGTATAGGCACGGTGAACACCATACGCTACAACCGTTTCGGCACAACATTCACCAGTGGTGTCGGCTTGCGTGCCGACTATGACGAGATATTCAGCTATGCGCTCAATGCACCGACCGTAAATCAGAACAACCTGAACCAGACGCTGATAATAATTGTGCCCAACACTACTGAATACGGCGGCATCTGCCAGATGTGGGAGGATGGTTCGGCTATAGCCTTCTGTCCGCGGAGCACCTACGGCTATCCGCTCGACACCCGCGGAGTGATACAGCATGAGGCCGGCGGCCACGGTTTCGGCAAGCTTGGCGACGAGTATATCTACCATAACGCCTTCATCGACTTCTGCAACTGCACGTGCTGCGGCCATGTTGACGCTATCAACTGGGCAAAGTCGCTCGGCTGGTACGACAACCTGTCGCTTACGGGCAAGATGCACGAAGTGCCATGGAGCCACCTTATTTCCGACAGCCGCTACAGCGATGTTGTTGACATCTACGAAGGCGGATTTATGCACAGTCGCGGCGTGTTCCGTTCAGAGCAGAATTCATGCATGAACAACGATATTCCTTATTACAGCACAATAAGCCGCGAGAGCATCGTAAGGCGTATCAAACGCTATGCCGGCGAGACATTCTCGTTCGAGGAATTTGTTGCCAACGACAAACGTGATGCAGGCATCGTAACCCGCGGCATGGGTGTCGGTTCTGTAAGCGTCGGGCACGGACAGCATATGCCGCCCAAGATACATAAGGGCAGTCCGCTCAGCAACATGCGCAAGGCACGCCGCCACAGATAAAAACATGAAACTGAAATTGTGGATAACGTGAAAAATGCTATTTTAGTATAAATTTTTAAGTAAATTAAATAATAAAGACGATGAAAAAGCGTATTATACATATAGGTCTTGCACTTGTTGCGCTGATAGCAGCCGGATGCAGCCAGGAAGACGACACACCGGTAGACGCAAGGCATACGCCCATGAGGTTTGAGGTGACTCATCCTTCACAGCGCACAAGGGTGACCGACTCGGGATTCGAGAACGGCGACAGGATAGGCCTGTTCGCAAGCAGCACCGACAAGCCCCTCGAGATAGGCGGCAACCTTGTGAACAACGAGCCGCTGACATGCAGCGGCAGCTCATGGACCGCAAGCCGCACGCTCTATTGGGACGAAGGCACGTACAACTTCTATGCCTATTATCCCTACATGACGTCCGTAAGCTCTATCGAGGACCTGCCCTTCAGCGTGCAGACCGACCAGAGCACGGCCGACGGCTATGAGGCCAGCGACTTCCTGTATGCACAGACCAACAACGTCAGCGCGTCAAACTCTCCCGTAACCCTGGCCTTCAAGCACATAATGAGCAAGCTCACCATACGCCTGATAAAGGGCGAGGACTTTGAGGGCGAGATGCCTACATACGCCGAGGTATATGTGCACAACACTGTGCCTGAGTCGACCATAGACCTAAGTGCCGGCGTTGCCACAAAATATGTAAGGGGCAACGGCACCACGATAAGGGCCCGACAGATGAGCAGCTATATCTATTCGGCCATAATAGTGCCTCAGCGCGTGGCCAACCGCATGCCGCTGATAGAGGTTGTGATGGACGGCGTGTCGTATCTCTACGAGAGCACGTTCCAGTTTAAGCCCGGCACGGAACACCTTGTAAACTTCATCATATCAGGCAACCCTGAACAGATTAAAATTGAAATAGGAGGCGAGATTGTCGGTTGGCAATAGTCTTGCCGGTTATCAACTTGAATGAAAGCGACAATATATATACTATCCATACTAACTCTCATTTTAGGGGGTGTGGCTGTGGCTTTGGGGCTGCAGCCCACCCTCGGACAGACTGACAGCAAAAAAACATCAACAGATACGGGCTGCATGAGGGGCTCGAGCTTGTCGGCCGCGTTGACGGCAAGGGATATGAGACCTTTACGGTGGTAGACGAAAACGACAGACTGCTCTTCGCAATACCGCTGCGCAACTGCATGTTCGACGTGCGCTACCGCAACGGACAGCTGCGCTTCCGCGAGAACGGAACAGGTCGCGAGGGATTTGTCGACCGCAACGGCAACGTGACGTTCTTCAGCACAGGCACTGGCATACCCTCTACGGTTGAGCAAGAGGAGAGCAGCACCATGGCGCAGGCACCTGGACAGAGCACATACGAAGGTGGACAGAATAGCGGCAAGGCAGACAGGTCGGGCAGCATGACCGACGGTGACCTGAAACAAATGGCACGCAGCAATCCTTTCTATAAGGAGGCTGCCAAGATCCTTGCAGGCAAACTGTCGGTTGACGACGCTCAGCGCCGCCGCGTGATACTCAACTACTGCGAACACTTCCGCATGGCCTACACCACCAAGGACATCGACTTTCTGCGCCAGGTGTTCAGCGAGCAGGCCCTCATCATCGTGGGCAACGTGGTCAAGACCAAGGCCGGCAGCGAAGGCAAGTTTATGCCGGCGTCGCGTGTTGAGTATAACATTCGCACCAAGAAAGAATACATATCGCGGCTAAGCAAGGCCTTTGCCGCCAGCAAGAACATAAGCGTAAAGTTCTCCGACTTCCGCATAATGCGCCATCCAACAATGGACGGCATCTACGGCGTCAGCCTCCGCCAGCAGTACAAGAGCGACCGCTATGCTGACGACGGCTACCTCTTCCTGCTCTGGGACTTCCGCAACGAGTCGATGCCGCTGATACATGTGCGCACATGGCAGCCGACAGAGACCATCAGCGATGACAACGAAGTGATGAACATCAGAGACTTCAACCTGGAGTAACTAAATACAAGTTAAGCTAAGACAAACGACATTATCACTTTAAACAAACCTATATGACAGGCAAGATGTTACATATACGCACGTTAAAGGCACTGCTGCTGACGCTCATGCTCTGCATGGCAGGCTGCGGCACGGCCCTGGCACAGCAGTTCAGCGTGACTAAGTTTCGCGTCTTGCCCAACGACGTGAGCGCCTTTATCACTCCGGTGCGCGACCTCAACGACGAGGCTTGCGCCCTGCTGAAGGTTACGGCCACGCCCGAATATGCCTTCTCGTCGCCTTTGGGCATTGTCATGCGTAAGGACAATGTAGGCGAGATATGGCTTTATCTGCCCAAAGGCACAAAAAAGATTACCATAAAACATCCTGAATGGGGCGTCATGCGCGACTATAAGTTTGAGAAACCGCTTGAGAGCCACATGACCTACGAGATGGTCATCAATTCGCCCAAGCCAGACATAGCCCTTAAGCACGACACCATTGTGCTGACAAAGACCATCGTCGACACAATAGCCGTGAAGAAGCGGCGGCCGAAGCTGCCGCTCAGGACTCATGCCCTGTTTACAGTTTCGATGCACGAAAACGGACCTTCGTGGGGTGTCATGGTGGCATTAATGCGCCGCCATGGCTTCTTCGTTCATGCAAGTGCCGACCTGCGCAGCATAGGCAAGACCGTAACCACCTGCGACAAGGAAGGATTTACCGACGGAAGCAGCATAAAACCATATTACACAGGACAGACACGCCACTCGACATACACCGTGACGGCCGGAGCGATACACCGCCTCGGGCGCATGGTCAGCCTGTTTGAGGGCATTGGCTATGGCCGCACGGCCACGGCATGGGAGCTGGCTGAGAGCGAAGGAGGCGGACTTGCGCTCAACGACGGCCTGACACACAAGGGCCTCGCAGCCGAGCTTGGCGTGGTGCTGTCGTTCGGACGGATAAGCGTGTCGGCATCTGCCGTAACCATAGCCGGACGCCAGTGGCAGGGCTGCATAGGTGTAGGCATTAACATTGGCAAAAGATGAAGACAAGGATATTATCACTCACCACACTGATAGCGCTGCTGCTGACGCTGGCCGCATGCAGCAGCGATGAGGCTCCGGATAACTTTGAGCCGCGCCTCGTAACGGGTGAGGCTTCGGGCGTAACGCGCACTGAGGCCGTCATCGCAGGCGAGGTGATGCTGCAGGGAAGTACCGACATGCCGGAGCTGCACTTCAGATACGGCACGACAGACCAGATGGACCACACCACGGGCGTGCTTGCCCCCGACGGCAACAAGGTGAAAATGCAGCTGACGGGGCTTCAGCCGGGCACGATGTACTACTACAGACTTCATGCTACCAATGGCCGCGTGGAGCTGCATGGCAACACGATGACCTTTGTAACCGTGCCAAACGACAGGCCTACGGTGGGCGTGCCGGCAGTGCTGAGCCAAGGCCCAATGAGCGTCATTGTAGAATATGAAATAACGGACGACGGCAACGAGACCATAACCTCCACGGGATGCTACGTAACCGACATTGAGACGGGCGACACGCAGAGCGTAGAGGCCGAGACGCCGGGCGCCGAAGGCGTTGGCATGAGGGTGCGCATAGGCGGACTGCGCCAGAACGCCACCTACGAGATAAAGGCCTACGCCGCCAACGGCGAGGGCGAGAGCGTGGGCGAGGCGCTGACCATAACCACGTCTGACGCTGTTCTGCTGGCCGATGCGGGCGAGTTTGAAGAACTTATGGGCGACAGCAAATACGAGTATACTACGCTGTCTATTGCCGGCCCTATGAACGGCGACGACCTGCGGTGCCTGCGCCAGATGATGGGACGCGACATCGATGGCTCTGCCACGGCTGGCCGCCTTGCACAGGTAAACATGGCCGACGCCCATATCGTGGAGGGCGGAGGAGTGTACGGCTCGTCGCGATACACCGAGAATAATGTAGTGGGTTACGGCCTCTTTGCCGACTGCACCCTGCTTACAAGCGTTACTCTGCCTTCCGATGCCGTCAAGATAGAGAAAGACGCCTTCATGAACTGCACGGCGCTCAAAGAGATAACCATACCGGCATCAGCCACCGACATCAGTCCGTCGTCGGGCTGTACGGCGCTCGCCGCCATCAACGTGTCGGCAGCCAACACTGCATACAGCAGCATAGACGGAGTGCTGTTCGACGCCGGTGCCACAGAGATACTGTGGTTCCCCATAGGCAAGCAGGGCGACTATACGCTGCCGTCCACAGTCAAGGCTATAGGCGACTATGCCTTCCAGGGCTGCCACATAACACGCTTCACCCTGCCCGACAACCTCACGGAGATAGGGCAGGCCGTGTTCTACGACAGCAGCGTAGAGGAAGTGGTCATGCCGTCAGGGCTTAGACTCATACCCACAGCCACCTTCCAGAAGTGCGACAAGCTCACCACGGTGCGCCTCGGTGCAGCCACAGAGCTGATATCCGACTATGTGTTCGACGGCTGTCCGCTCGAGCATCTGTATGTCGACGCACAGTATCCGCCCGTGTGCAACAGCAACGCCCTGACCAGTACGCCCGACTTTCTGCCTACATGCACGCTGCACGTGCCCAAGGGACGGCGCAACTTCTATCGTGCCGACTCGAGCTGGAAGCGCTTCGGCACCATCGTAGAGGAATGACGCGTGCTGCTCATTTACAAACAAAACAGCATTTAAGTTTATGACAATGAATACACCTGAAATAGAGGAGCTGAAGCTGCTCATTGAACAGAAATATGGAAAGACGCTCGGCACGACAACCGACTTTGAGGAGTTTTCGGTTCATCTGAGCCACGACACCGGACAGAACGTGTCGGCGTCGACGCTCAAGAGGCTCTGGGGATATGTCAACGACAGCCATAAGCCGCGCATGTTTACGCTCGACATCCTGGCCCAGTATCTTGGCCATGCCAACTATTACGCCTTTGTTTCGTGGCTCAAGACAAGCACACGCTACAACTCGTCGTTCTTCAACGCCAAGCAGCTTATCAGCAACGAGCTCGATGCCGGAACGGAGGTGGAGATAGGCTGGAGCCCCAACCGCCTGGTGCGCCTGCGCTACGTGGGCGAGAGCCGCTATGAGGTGGTGTTGTCGCAGAACAGCAAGCTCGTGCCCGGCGACAGCTTCGTAACAGGATGCTTCATCAAGGAGCAGCCGCTCTATCTGCCCTACATCGAGCGACCTGACGGCCGCACGGCGCCCTTTGTGGCAGGCCGCAACGGCGGACTAACCATAATTAACGTCATCAACATTGAGAAATGAACAATTCAGACACCGAAATATTGGACGACAGCCCCTCAGGATACATGAGCGACATAGACGGCGAGATGGACAGTGCCGTGCGCATACCCGTGCAGAACGCCTTCAGAGACATAAGCGAGTTCTATGTGTCGAGGTCGGGACATACGCGCCTGCTGACCAGCCACACGCTTCGGCAAGCGCTATACGCTTAAATGCCTGAAGCCCGACTTTGCCTACACGCCTGTCTACCGTCAGGCCCTTGCCAAGGAGTTTGAAATTGGGCTGCAAATGGACCATCCGCACATCTGCCGCACCATAAGCATGGAGGAGGTGGCAGAGCTGGGCACGGTCATCGTTATGGAATATATCGACGGCGACACACTGAAGAGCCTCATTGACAGCAAGATGCTGACGCCCGACATGGCGCGCAGAGTAACCGAGCAGCTTGCCGACGCACTCGGATACATACACAGCAAGCAGATAATACACCGCGACCTGAAGCCTTCGAACATAATGATAACGCACAACGGCCACAACACCAAGCTGATAGACTTCAGCCTGTCTGACAGCGACTATTTCAACGTGCTGAAATGTCCTGCCGGCTCATCGGGCTACATCGCCCCGGAGCAGCTTCAGCCCGACGCCAAGCCCGACATAAAGGCCGACATCTATTCGTTCGGAATGGTGGTAAGAGACATGGCCCGGCTTACTGGCGACGCCTATCTGCGCCGCATAGCCGCAGCCTGCACCCGGCGCAACGCCTCTGAGCGTCCGGCAGACATGTCGGCCGTTATGTCGCTGCCGCGCACAGACAACCGGCAGCGCATCGTGGTTGCATTGCTGGCATTAGTTGTTGCTGCGCTCACTGCTTATGTGGCTGTTACGCTCTACAACCGTTCCACGGCATCAGACGACGCACGGCAGGACAACGCTCCGATAGAGATTGCTCCCGACAGCAACCGCGCCTTAGACTACACCCTGTGGCCCGAACGCGGTGAAAAGTAGAGCCAGTCCCCCGACAATTTACATCTTCTTCCGTAGTTTCCCCCGGCAAATAGGCGTAAATAGTATTTTTTTCCTACGTGATAAGGCGAGCGAAGTTTCGTTCCCAAGTCTCTATTTATACCTGCCGGTTTGAAGGCGAAATAGAACGACATAATATCCCCGAACAATACATCTTGTGAGTTAGAATACGAAGAATCGGATAAATGATTATATATACTGATTTTGGCTGTTTTTGATTTAAAAATTATTACTATTAATATTTTATGCTGTCAACTGAGAACTCAGTGGGAATGACAACAGGGATAATTTATAAATTAAAGAGTTTTTATATATTACGAATTACAACATATGTAACCCTCCTGATCATAGGCTTTTTGCTCACGATGAATTAAAGTTATCAATTGCTGCAACTCGAATAAATCTGATTTGATATCTTTGAAATAGTTATACTGTTCATCATATCTTTTCCGAGAGCCAGACTGCAGACGGAATTCAATATCGTCAGGAATTAAATATGAAGAACGTTCCTTGCCTAGATATTGATGAAATTCTAAGAGAAATATATTAATTCCAGCCAAATCAAAGTCTCCGAAATGGAGATAATAATTTGGAATAGAACACAGCCACCTTCTAAGGTCAGAAGATTGTGGATATCTGGATACAAAGAGTACTCTGTTTGAAAAATAATGTGTTTTGAGATAATTTTCAAATAATTCTCTTTGTTTACGAATCATCCTAAAATTTTCCATATTCTCGATACCAATTATTACCACATCTTCTGGAATCGTAAATTTTTCCCAGTCTGAGACAAACAGGAAGCTTCCTTCCTGCGGATTTACCAAAAATGGCTCTCCACAAAGAAAACATTCAATAGGTTCGTAGCTGTTTATAGGAAATCCAGGGCAGGAACGAACTGTAGCAAGTTTTGAATTTCCTGTTTCCATTGCCATTGACGCACGGGAATCAGGAACGTTTACTTCAAGAATTCGGTAACTTTCATCCTTATCTACAAGAAACCTTTTAAGAGCATCTGTGTCACGGGCAAGATATGATTTTCTTGAACCATGTGATATCACCAATAGCATACCTTCAGCCAACAGTTCATCAAGCAACTTATTGTTTAGTTTTGAGCCGGCAACCTGTTCACCAGCCAACAATGCCTGTATAGATGCGCTTATTGCCATATCATCTGACTAATTTATTCGTTTTAACAACTTTTCCACTCTCGTCCTCACCCCATGCTTACTTAACATATAGGTATAGCGGTAGTCGTAAGCATTATACGATGTCGGTGAACTGTTAATAATATATATATTGCGCGTATTGGCAAACTGCAGAATGCCTTTTATATTGTTAGGGTGTAAGCGTCCTATCTCATCCATCATACAGTGTACAATGAAATCACCACTTTTTCTGGCTACCTTTTTCTTAAAAACATTGATGAGCATGATATTGACCATTGCTTTTACAAGAATATCCGTTCCATCCGAGCCTACATTATTAATACGCACTGTCCAGCCTGTATCATTGTCGTTCTCTTTCACCCGAAACTGTAAACGGAAAGCATCACCTAACGATACAGTAGGACGATTGGGCTCATTATGTAGCTGATGAGACAGACTCTTCAGATAATCCACGACCTTATGGTTCACTTCATCCCGGTTATTACTTGAGAAAAGATTCAATTCACCTATTGAAAGAGCATTCTCTACAGCATAATCGTGAATGGATATAAGCAGTTTCATAAGTTTGTCTGATGATTCATCTGACTTGAGTTCAATACTCTTGATTACACCAGCAAAATTCTTTTCTATAAAATCACGGTTTATGTCTTGTATCACCCCATCTACATCTGATCTGCGTTTTATCAGTGACCCTATTTCAGTCGAGATACGTCCTAAAATATCTTTATAGTGTTCGCTTGTACGTCTGCGGAAATCCTCTATTTTGTTATTATCCATGAAGTCCTGCAAATCAAAGGCAATCTGCAAATAGTCATTATCTGTTATTGGCATCGTATTAAAATGGAAAGCATTTTGAGGCTTGAAGTTACGATTGAAATTGACAACTAATGACTTAAGTTTTTCAATTGATTCGCGTTTTTGATTTACAGTACCCCTAAATTGACTCAAAAGTTGCTGACAATCCAGCTCAGTATTCTTCGTCTTGTCATCCGAGAGGAAAGTATCAGGTACCAGATGCTCATTCTCTACCATCTGATGATAAAGTTCTAAGCCTTCTCTCATATGTAAAAGTTCATTATGGAGTTCTTTCTGGCGTTCTTTCATTTCTTTACATTTTTTCTCGATACGTATTCGTTTATCTTCATAACGCTGACGTATCATGGCAAGTCGCTGTTCAATATTTTTAATTTCCTTTCTTATTTCTGGTTCCTTAGCAAAAAGATTTTGCTCAGTGTGACGATATCTGAAAACTATTGAACGTTCATCTTCAATTTTTGCCAAAAGCCCCCTTAATTTATTTAAATTTACACGATATTTCTCAAGCAAATTAGTATCAACACCTTTTCCGGCAAGTTCTGCTGTCTGCTGTTCATCAAGTTGCTTTTTCTGTTCGGAAAACTCCTGATAACGCTCTCTGGCTTCATCCTCTTGTCTATCTTTGAAAATACGTAATTCATCTTCAAGAAGATTCGTAGCCTTTTTAAATGATGAATCAAGATTCTTAAGGTCTTTCTTATTTTTGCTTTTATTCTTATCACGAGTTTCCCGCTCCGAATTTACATGCAAAACAGATTCATTATAGGAGCGTTCGCGGATATCCTTTTCTTGCTTAATCAGCTCTTGTTCCTCAATCTGAAATTTATGCCTACTGGTTTGTAGGTTTTGCCGTTTGATGGGTATTTGTCCTTCTTCAATCCTCAGCGATGTCCTCTTCTGACGAAGGGGATTTATCTGAGCGGCATGTTTCTTGCCAAGTTTAGAAATCTCTTCTTGAAGGTTAATTGGTAATTGTGCAAGCCTACGGTTAATATGTTGCACCTGTTCTTCCAGGTGGCTCTTCTCTAATCTATAATCGTCAGGCGTACGATGTACAGAAGCAATGTTATCCAGGTTCAATTTTATACCAAACAGACCGTTGGACTCTGTATCCAATTGAGGTTCCAGTCCTTGAGCATATAGAATTCTTTCTTCGTCAACAACTTTGCCTATAGTGTTCTCCCAACCTTCCGAATTATCACAAAGCCACTTATATAGAGAACCGTCTAAATGAGCCAATATATCATCAATCTTCGCCATCTGTTCACGAAGAGTTATACGCTCACTTTCAAGACGTTCCTGCTCATGCTGCGACTCCTGTTTTATTTCCGTTTCTTTCATCCTGTACTCGGCTGTAATCCGATCTATCTGGCTTTTTACTGCTGCTTGCAGGATCGTATTTTCCTTCTCTTTAAAATTCAATTTCTGTAGTTCATCATCCACCTGCTTTATTTCATCTGCCTTTGGATTCCAGTGACGAAGTTCTTTAAGTGCGCTATCTGCCTTGTTCTGTTCAACCAACAGAATTTGCAAACGCTCATCCGAGTCATGTTGCCAGTTGTTGAAAGCATCCATAATCTGCTTTCTGTTTTTGATATATTCTTCTTCCAAATACTTACGCTTTATCTGAAGTTCGTCCTGCTTATGATAATACGCCTTTTTCTGAACATTCTCGAACGCCTGACGTGCATTTTCCAGTTTATCCCTTGCAATATTGTACTTTTCTTCTATAGATGCATGAGTTTTCAATAAATTATCCAATAGATTTTGTTTTTCAGTTATTTCCTGCTTGATAGCAGATTCACGACAGGCAAGAGCCAGCTTTTCGTCTATACCTATAGCCTCAAATTCCTTTCTTGCCTGTGCTATATCTTTCAGTTTCCCTTTCTTTGAACCAAGATCTTGATTGAGAGAGTCCTTTTCTTTATCATATTCAGATGTGAGTTCTTTTTCACGGTTAAGTTCTTTCTCTATTTCAGC
>UMLR01015166.1_pt1 | contig 19991 bp, 18 predicted proteins | sample 1966741 | NCBI WGS metagenome assembly UMLR01 (sample SAMEA4836207, study PRJEB28245) | human gut metagenome | biome: gut microbiome; material: fecal sample | place: Denmark | collected 2008 | reverse complement strand
TTAAAAGGAAAAGAGTTTGAAAATCTTGAAGCAAAACATCCGCTTTATGACAGAATTTCAAAATTTATTCTGGGCAATCACGTTACACTTGAAGCAGGTTGTGGTCTGGTTCATACAGCTCCCGGGCACGGTCTTGAAGACTGGGAAGTGGGTTGTCGATATGGCATTGATGTCTTTTCTCCGCTTGACAGCAAAGGATGTTGGACTGATGCATGCCCTGATTTAAAAGGTGTTCCGTACTATGAAGGAAATAAAATTGTCATTGAAAGATTGAAAGAAAAAAATGCCCTGCTTTCTCAAAAAGACATAGTTCACTCGTATCCGCATTGTTGGAGGTGTAAAAAGCCTGTAATTTATCGTGCTACACCACAATGGTTTGTTCGAGTTGACAAGTTTCGTGAAAAGGCACTAAATGCAATAAAAAAAGTAAATTGGGTGCCCAAATCAGGTGAAAATCGAATTTCTAAAATGGTTGAAAACAGAAGCGATTGGTGCATATCACGCCAAAGAACTTGGGGTGTGCCTATTCCTGTTTTCTATTGTGAAGATTGTGGAGAAATCATTTGTGATGATGAAACTATAAATAATGTTGCAAAAATCTTCAAAGAAGAGTCATCTGATGCTTGGGAAAAATATGAAGCAAAAGACTTACTCCCAAAAGACTATAAATGCAAAAAATGCTCAAGTTCAAAAATAAAAAAAGAAACCGATATTATGGATGTTTGGTTTGACTCAGGTGTGACATGGAGTGCTGTTGTCAACGAAAGAAAAGAAGAACTCGGGCAAACGCCTGTAGAATTATACCTTGAAGGTTCCGACCAACATCGCGGTTGGTTCCAGTCTTCATTGCTCACATCTGTTGCAATAAACGACGAAGCACCTTATAAAAATGTCTTGACTCATGGTTTTGTGCTTGACGGTGAAGGACGCAAAATGTCCAAATCTTTGGGCAATTTTATCACCCCTCAAGATGTAATAAAAAACTACAGTGGCGACGTTTTAAGACTGTGGGCTGCCTCAATTGACTATCGCAACGATGTCAAAATCGGTGACACAATTATGAAACATTTGGTCGAAATATTCAAAAAAATTCGCAATACAGTAAGATTTTTGCTTGGCAACACTTTTGATTTTGACCCAAATGTTGATTATGTAGAATATAAAAACCTTGAAGAGCTTGACAAATTTGCACTTCACAAATTGAATGAATTGGTTAAAAACGTAAGTGCAAGTTTTGAAGACTATGAGTTTTATAAATATTTTCAATACCTTCAAAATTTTGCAGCAGGTGATTTAAGTGCATTTTATTTGGACATTGTAAAAGACAGATTGTATACTGCAGGAAAGAAATCATTATCACGCAGAGCCTCTCAAACTGTGTTATATGAAATTTTGCAAGCGTTGATAAAAGTGCTTGTGCCCGTTATGCCACACCAAGCCGAAGAAATGTTTCAAGCAATGCCGGATGTTCAAAAAGGAAATCTTGAAAGCGTTTTGTTGACTTCTTGGCCAAACGTTAATCCTCTATGGAATAATGAAAGCTTGAATGAAGAATTCTCTTATATTTTGAATTTGCGTGAAAATGTAACAAAGGCTATTGAACCATTGAGAGCAAATAAAACGGTTGGAAGTTCGCTTGAAGTTTCAATTTGTATTAATCCTAAAAAACAAAACAATATTTTTGAAAAATATAAAAAAGATTTGGCAAATATATTTATTGTTTCTCAAGTTTATCTTGTTGATGAAAATAAAGATAATGCTTTAAATACACTTGAAACCGAGGATTATACAATTTTTGTTGAAAAAGCTCACGGTGAAAAATGTGAACGTTGTTGGAAATATCGTGATTTGGGAGTCAATCCTAAGTATCCGACAATTTGTGAAGATTGTGCAAAAGCTGTAGAAGAAAAATAGTTTTTATAAAAAAAATTGTAAACTTTTGTTAAAAAAATATATATTTAGTGCATTTTTTATATATATAATGTTTTTATTTATATATACAGAGTAGAAAAGGTTTGCAATGAAAACTAACGGTATCCCATCACAAATGAAAGATGCTTGGAATCAAGCTCAAACTACTTTTGGCGCTGCTCAAAAAGTGCGAGAAGCGGTTGATAATGGTGGCTTGGCTGGAGGGGTGTCAGAAGGTATTAACCAATTTTGCAAGGATAGTAACAATATTGTTGCAAAAGCTTTTGCAGGTTTAAACGGTTCTGCTTTGGGTAAGTTTTTTATAAAAAACTTATTTCATTTAAGTTTTAATGACCATGGCGACAGTGTTGAAATCAACTCTGATGATATAGCGAAAGAAATGGGACAAGATGGCAAGCTTGGTGGCTTTTTGCTCAAAATGATAGATGGGGAAAGCCAATGGCTCAGCAAAACTTGTTCAACTGTGTGCAAAGGATGTTCAAAGTTAACAAGCTCTCTTGTTGGAAAATTAATTGATAAAATCCCAAATAAAGATGTAGGTGATGGCATTAAGAAGCTATTGAGCCAAGATGAAAAATCATCCAAAGCTCGAAGCAGACAAGAAACTAAACAAGCACGTGAAGAAGCATATAACGAAATTGATAAACAGGTAAAAGGCATAGAGTCATTTAGCGACTTAAAAGATCAAATTTCAGATTTAGAAGTATCTTTAACTGATGATCAAAAAGATAAATTATATATGAAGTGGGCTCAAAGTCATACCACCATCGGTGAAGGCGACAAAGAAGAAGTATTTGATGAATTGTCTAGAAAAGCAAAACGGAATTGTGGTTATGAATTTGATGTAGAGGATTCTCAGAAAAAACAAAACCGGAGCAATGCGGTTAAAAAACTTTTTACAAAAGAATCATCAAAAAAATAAATACTTAATATACTTTCTTTAACTTCCTAAATTTATATAAAACAATTATTGACTCAATGATACCAATACAAACAAAAGAAATGGCAAGGCCTATCCAAAAACCTTTGAGCAACATATTGTATTTATAACAAAGAACAAATCCAAGAGGAATTCCAAAAAGCCAATATCCGGAAATGACACAAGCTGAAACAGTTTTTGTCATTTTTAGGCCTTTTAATATTCCGCTTAAAGAAACTTGAAATCCGTCTGCTACTTCAAATATTGATGCAATCATTAAAATAGGAATTGCAAGTGTTAGAACTTCTGTGTTTGAGCTGAAAATAGATATCAATTCTTTTGGGAACATAAAAAATGTCAAGCCAAAACAGAACATCACAAAAACAGCTAGGAAAGTCCCTGTTTGAGAATATTTTAATATTCCTTTATAATCCTTTGCACCGTTATAATACCCTATTTTTATGGCAAGTGCGTTTGACAATGCAAGCGGTATCATATAAGCAATTGAAATTATTTGAATGATTATTGTGTGACAAGCGGCATAAATGCCATTTAGTTTACCCATTAAAATGGTAATTATGTTAAATCCTAAAAACTCAAGCAACAAGGCTATTCCAATCGGGTATCCGATTTTCAGAAGCTGTTTGACAAAATCAACATGAAAAAAGCACTTTTGTTTAACGATTTTAGATAAATATACCAAAAGCGAAACACCCATAAATGTTCTTGAAATCAAAGTTGCATAAGCCAAGCCAATTGCTCCAAAACCGCTAAAACTTTTGAAACCGAAAACCAAAATCAAATTAAGCACCAAATTCAAAAATACAGCAAAAATCAGAATGATATTTGGCACAAATACAATTTCGTGTGCTTGTAAAAATTCTTTCAAGCTTTGATAAAGATACATTCCGAAAAAAGAAAATGACGATATAAAAATATAGTCTTTAATTATAGGAACAAGTTGCTGTTCAAACCCCATATGGTCAATCAAAGGCACGGAAAGCATGCAAATGGTTCCAAGAATAATACTTAAAATTATTGAAAAATTAATCACAGTTGTCAAAAACAATTTTGTCGGTTTTTTATCGCCTCGATAATTTGACAAAACTATTGATATGCTTGACATTAAACCGATTCCAATAATGTAAATGCAAAAAACAATTGCATTTGCAATGCTTATTGCGCTTAAAGTGTTAATGCTATGTTTTGAAGCAACAAGTATATCTGTTATGCCGATTAACATTAACCCCAAATTTCCCATAATCATTGGAATTGAAAGGTTTGTTAAATCTTTTATGCATTTTTTATATGTTAATTTGTTTACGTTCATCATTTTTATATGTATCAATAGTATTTTCAATTAAAGAAAGCATCTTTTTTCGATATTTTTCAGGACGGATAACCTCACAGTGTGTCGTATATTTTAAAAGTCTTCTCAAAAAAATTTCTTTATCTTCTTCACAGTTTTGGATTATAATGCTGCCATCAATTTCTTTGCTTAACAATTTTTCTTCTGTTTTTAGTTTATAAAATTGAGCAAACTTTGGATCCAAGCGATAAATTACTTCATTTGAATACCACATAAGGCGAGTTCTTTGAGGACATTGTATAAGTTTTCGAATATTTCTGAGTAAAAACAATTTTAATTCATTGGTGTCTGAATCATAAGCTTGCAAAAAACCCTGTCGATGAATTATTTTAACACATTTTGGCTCAAGATAGTATGTTTTTGTGTTTTTTGTACTAATGTCAACATAATCAATTTTTAATTTTTGATGATCTTCACAAATTTTTTCAAATTTGTTTATAAGCGGTATGTCATTTAGGTTGTTGACGCTTTTTTCTTCAGACAAAAAAGAAAAATTTGTATTATAATTGTTTGTAGTCTTTCTGTCAAAACATTTTTCAAGCGTGCTGATAAGTTTTTTAAAATCGGTGCAACAACTTTGTTGTTTTTCGTTGACTATATAATTTTCAATTTTTTCTAAAGTTTTTAATTCTTTTTCATTTAAGTTTAGGTCAATAGGATATTTTTTCAAAACAAATTTTCGTTTTTCTTTGGAAATGTCAAGCCCCATAACTCGTAATGTTGTAATATATTTTATGATAGTTTCTTGCGTATAAATATTTTGATTATTTTCTTTTTCACTTAATATATTAATTAATTCTTCAATTGAGTAGGGTTTTTGAATTAACAACTTTATAACTTCAAAAACTCTCAAACATGTGTTACTTATTTTTGGATTGTTTATCATAGTATATTGCTTTCATTAAATTAAGTTTAGTTAAAAGTTTTGTCTTTAACCATTGAGGTTCAATGATTTTGCAATCGTTGCCGTAACTTAAGATTTTTTGCATAAAATTGAACTCACTGATGACATTTGATTTTACTTTTATGAATTCATTTGTTGTTTCAATTATTTCATCATTGATAGTTTTCAAAAAAGTGCAGCGAGTTTGACCTTTTAAAGTATAGATTACATCAAATTGGGGATAGTTAAATTTTTCACTGTTTGCATAAACACAAAGAATATTTAAAATTCTGTCAATTCTTAAATAACTTACTGAGTCATATTTATAGTTATAACACCATAAATACAACTTTTCGTTTTCGCTTGAAATGTAATCGCAAATGAGATCAAACGTTGTGTTGCCTTCTTTTGGAGCGAAGTATGAAACTTTTATTTTGGCTTTGTTTTTGCAGTAAATTTTTAATTCGTCTAAAATTTTATCATTAATATTGTTGAATGGATTAAAACTTCTTATTTTTTCAATAACTTCATTATCATTTGTTAAAATGGCAATTTTTTCCCACAATTTGCCAACTTCAATGGCAAGTTGCCAGTTGTTTGAACTTGCAAAATCTTTTTCAATTTCTTCCAAAGTTTTTAATTGGTTTTGATTTAACTTTAAGCCAAACGGATGGGAGTGTAGTATATACTTATTACCGTTTTTTGGGGTTGGTTTTTCAATATCACATCCGAGTTCTCGCAAAGTATTTATTGTAATACGTATTGTGTCTTTTGAAAACTTTTTATCGATAATACTGTTTTCTTGATACAATTGAATAATCTCATCCATAGACAATGGTGTTTGTAATAAATATTTAAACAACACATAGGCTTTATATGCTGTTAGACATATAACACTTTTATTTGCCTCTATATTCCTTTTTACATTGTAAACCATAGCTAGTTCATGATATCTTAAATATGGTTGTTATGCAATCAAATTTATCAAAAATTATAAGTTATATTAAGTTGTATACTCAAATTGAATTAAATGATAATTGCGCTTTTGTTATTCGGGATGTAAAATATAAAAATGAGATTAAAGAAATATTTAAACCAAATAAAAGAAGACATAAATACAATATATGAAAATGATCCTGCAGCGGTCAATATTTTTGAGGTTTTGTTTTGTTATCCGGGGTTGCATGCTTTGATTTTACATCGAGTTGCGCACAAACTGCTCCATTGGAAAATACCTTTTATACCTCGAGTCATTTCAAACATCTCGCGTTTTTTAACAGGAATTGAAATACATCCGGGTGCAACAATCGGCAAACGTTTTTTTATTGACCATGGCATGGGGGTTGTCATTGGTGAAACTACAATAATTGGAGATGATGTGCTTGTTTATCAAGGAGTAACTTTGGGGGGAACAGGAAAAGAGCATGGAAAAAGACATCCGACTATAAATAATAATGTCACAATTGGAGCCGGTGCTAAAATTCTTGGAAATATAACCATTGGAGAAAATTCACAGATTGGTGCGCAATCTGTTGTTGTGAACGATGTGCCTGAATATTCAACCGTTGTTGGTATCCCAGGAAGAATTGTCAAAAAAACTTATAAATGTTCAAAAGAAGGTAAGCTTTGTCACAACAGAATTCCTGATCCTGTAACGTGTGAATTAAATCGGCTTAAATACGAACTTGAAGAGCTGAAATTTTCACTAAAGCATGAAATTAAATAATTTTTCTATTATTTTCCGCCTGAGGCAGCGGATTCTACCCTAAAGGGTACCCTCCCTTGTACGGCTCAACTTCATTTTGTCAACAAGAGGAGCTGATGTACGGATAGAGCGAAGCGAATCCTGATAGCGAACAGAGCCAAGACAGTTGCCCCGTCCGGAGGACTTAAAATATATTATAATTTAACGTTTTAAAAATATATTTACACATAGTTTCACACTAACCAACATGAATTGACTTTTGTTTTCGTCTGATTTTTTGTTTTAGAATTAGCTTGAATGGCTATTGAATATTTGCTTTATTTTTAGAAAAATTTATAAGAATGATTTATAAATTCTAAGTAATCCAAAACATAAGGAGGTTATTATGGACGAACAAAAAAACATGTATGAAAAAAATGAACCCGGTCTAAAAGATTGTTGGGTTAAATTTGCTTTGCTGATTTTAGCTTTATTTTTAGGAAGTTATTTGGCTACTTATTTTATTATCGACCAAACTCGTCATTCTTATTATATAAATCCAATGCGTGAAAACGAGTATATGAACAAATACTATGATGAAGCTTTGTGGGACAAGGATTTTAAGCGTGACTTTGATGAAATAGACTCAAAAATGAACCACAAAAAACATCTTTTTAAACATCATCAAATTGTTGAAACTTTTAATACTAATAATGCAATAAAACTAATCATAGATTTACGACCATTTGGAAATAAAATTGAAAACGTAAAAGTTAATATTGATGATAATAAAATATCTGTTTCCGGACAAAATGACAAAAAATTGGTTGAAGGTGAAAAAGAATTTTTTTATTCTCAATCTTTTACAATAAATGATAAAATTAAAAAAGATGAAATTACAAAGAAAAAAATAGGACATAAGTATATAATAACAATCCCTTTATGTGACAATAATATAATTAATAAAGAGTAAAATTTACTGTTAGTTTAATACAATTTTAAAATAAAGACCTGAAGACTTGATACTTCAAGTCTTTATTTTATTTAAAGATATGTAACCAAGTTAAACCCATATTAGTTTCGTTGGAACTTGTGTGAAAACTGTAAAAAAAGCAATCGCAATTTGAAAAGATAATGCTTTGTCTATTATATGCTGAACTAAAACACATATTTTACTTTGTGTATAATTTGTTGTAGAATTATTGTATGATACAAAATGATTTGAAAAATGTTAAATTTGGTTTAATAGGGCATCCTTTGGGACATTCTTTGTCTGGTATTATTCATAGTGCGGCCATGAAAAGTGTTGGTGTCAAGGGCGAGTATTTGTTATTTGACACAGATCCTGAATATTTAATTGACCAAGTGAAGTATTTTAAATCTCAAAATTTTTTAGGTTTTAATGTTACTATTCCTTTTAAAGTCCCTATCACTTTATTTTTAGACGATGTTGATAATTTGGCAAATCTAATTTCTTCTGTTAATACAGTTAAAATTACTTCTGACAGAAGGTTGATTGGCTATAATACAGATGTTTACGGATTTAAAAATGCCATTCCATCAGACTTTGATTTAAAACAAAAAAAAATTGCTTTAATTGGTTTGGGCGGTGCTTCTCGAGCCATTTTAGCTGCTTTTTCGCAAATTGACGTCGAATGTGTTGATGTTTATGTTAGAAATGTTATTAATGCTAATGAATTTTTATCTAATTTTAGAATTAATTTTCCAAATTTAAAGGTAAATTTGTTTCAAATGCAGAATTTGAAAACACTTGAACATTATAAAATGCTTGTTAATGCAACTCCTGTTGGCATGAGAGGACATTCAATGGATTTGTCGCCTGTTGGTGAAGCTTTGCTTGAAACCTTTGACAAAACAGGGATTGTCTATGACATCATTTATAACCCTGTTAAAACAAAACTTATTAAAGATTCTATAAATTTAGGCATTAGAACAATTAATGGTCTGGACATGCTTGTTTTTCAAGCTGCAAAAGCTTTTGAAATTTGGACCGGTTTATCGCCAGATGTAAAGCTTATGAAAATTGCGGCTTTAGAACAGATGCTTTAATTTTTTATTTTGGAGAAAATTATGTTTAAAAATATTGATTTTAAAAATTTTAATCAAAATCCTTTTGAGCTAATTGGAAATGAATGGATGTTGATTACTGCAAAAAATAAACAAAACGAAAAAGTTAATGCAATGACTGCTTCTTGGGGTGGCCTTGGGTTTATGTGGGGAAAGCCTGTTGCATTTGTTGTAATTAGACCTCAAAGGTATACTATAGACTTTATAAATTCTTCAAATGAGTTTTCTTTGTGCTTTTTTGATGAAAAATATAAAAAAACTTTGTCTTATTTTGGCACCGTTTCCGGCCGTGATGAGGATAAAATCAGTAATTCAAATTTAACAGTCGCTGATAATTCCAAAATTCCATATTTCAATGAGTCAAGAATTGTACTTTTGTGTTCTAATTTATACAGACAAAAGTTTGAAGGGAATTGTTTTATCGACAAGCAAATAATCCCAAAATGGTATCCGAATGAAGATTATCATTATCTTTATATAGCTTCGGTCGATCAAATTTTACAAAAATAAGTCGGTATAAATTTATGGCAAAAGTTAAAACTAAATGGGTGTGTCAAAATTGTGGGTATGAAACAGCTAAGTATCTTGGAAAATGTCCTGATTGTTTAAGTTGGGGCTCTATTGTTGAAGAAGAGATTTGTGTTGTAAACACTAAAACATCAAGTTTGAGCCTCCAAAATATTAATAACAATCAAAAGCCTGAGATGTTATCAAGCATAAATTTCAACCAAAATGATGGTATAAAACGTCAAAAAAGTGGAATTGAAGAATTTGACCGTGTCACAGGCGGTGGTTTGGTTTTGGGTTCTTTAAATTTAATTGCAGGAGACCCGGGAATTGGAAAATCTACACTTTTGCTTCAAGTTTGTTCAAATTTGGCTAAAAACGGTTTAAAATTGTTGTATGTTTCAGCTGAAGAATCATCTGTCCAAATAAAACTTCGAGCTAATCGATTAAATATTGATTCTGACAATTTGTACATTTTTTCAAACACAAATTTTGAATTGATTGAAAAACAGGTAAATGAATTAAAACCTGATATTTTAATAATTGACAGTATTCAAACTATATACAAATCAAGTCTGGGTTCTGTGTCCGGTACTGTTTCTCAAATAAAAGAATGCACGCTATCCTTAATGCAAATTGCAAAAACTTTAAACATAACAACAATAATTGTAGGACATGTTACAAAAGACGGAAACATTGCAGGGCCAAAGATTCTTGAGCACATGGTTGACAGTGTATTTTATTTTGAAGGGGATAAATATAAATCATACCGAATGTTACGTTGCAATAAAAATCGTTTTGGTGCAACTGATGAACTTGGAATGTTTGAAATGGAAGAGTTTGGGTTAAGACAAATTTTAAATCCAAGTGAGTTGTTTTTAAATAAACACCAAAAAGATGACAAAGGCACTTCAGGAAGTGTTGTTGTGGCAACAAACGATGGCAATCGACCATTGCTTGTTGAAATTGAATCACTTGTCGGAATTACTCCTTATCCTTCGCCAAGACGGGTTGCAAATGGTGTAGATTATAATAGGTTGCTTCAAATTTTGGCGGTTTTGGAAAAACGGGTTGGCTTAAATTTAAGTAAACAAGATGTTTATGTTAATGTTTCAGGCGGTTTGAATATTTATGAACCGGCTTCTGATTTGGGCATTGCTGTTGCTATTTTAACTTGTGCTTATGATATTATTTTTGACCCTAAAACGGTACTTTTAGGTGAAATAGCTTTATCCGGTGACATAAAAAACGTAACTAATATTGAAAAACGTATTTTAGAAGCCCAAAAATTAGGATTTAGTCGCATTATTATCCCAAAACAACAAAATAAAAAATTTAAAGACTATAAAATAAAAATTGTTGAAGTTGAAAAACTAAAAGATGTTGTCAAGTTGTGCATTCAAAAGAAAAAGGTTGATAAAACATAATGGAAAATACTTTAAAATTTTGCAATAAAGAAGAATTTGATAAAAATTTCAATGTGGCTTTTGTTGAACAAAACGTTGAACCACCTTCTAATAGATTAATTTTAAAACACTATTTATCATCTTTAATTATTTATGGAATAGCGTTGATTGTTTTTCAAATTACCCCATTTTACACCAAAACTTTTGTTGATGTAAAAAATATAAATATATTTTTAAATGCTCTTTATGCTATTTACTTGATTTTTGCTCCATTTTTCTTATTTACCTTAAAGCCCAAAACAATTTATAAATCGCACAGCATTGATGTTGTCAAATATTTTTATAATCATTTAAGTTTAAAAGGGTTTCAAAAAGATTTTAATGCAATTGAATTTATAAACTGGTTAAAGCCAAACTATTATGAAAAACAGTCGATGATGATATTTTTTATAAAATTTCTTTTTGCACCGCAGCTTTTTTGCTGGGCATATAATCATTTGCACACCTTTTTAGCATATTTTGAAAAGTTTATAAAATTAAACAACATTTATTTTGATGCAGGTTTAAAAGAATTTATAGCACAAAATAAAATTAAGTTTATTCTTGCATATCGTAACGTTGTATATTGCACTTTATATCAATTTTTGTTTTTAATTGATTGTATAATATTTTTTATAGGTTATTTTACAGAATGTGTATTTTTAAATAATAAAATTAAAACAGTTGACACTTCTTTTTTGGGAATATTTGTTTGTATAATGTGTTATCCGCCATTTAACTATATTTTTCATTCTTTCATACCGTGGAAACACAATGATATGGCATTTAAATTTGTTTCGTCTGAAATATCTTTTATAAATTGGATTTTTTATATAATAGCCATTTGTTTAATTTTCTTTTATGTAAGTGCTTCAGTTGCATTGTTCACAAAAGCGAGCAATTTGACAAATAGAGGTATTGTCTCACATTTTCCATATAATATCATAAGACATCCTGCTTACATTTCCAAAATTAGTTTATGGTGGTTGGCTTCATTTTGCGTAATAAAGAATTTGATAGACACTCAAATGTACTCAAAGGTTATTTTATTTATCATCACAGCTATAATCTGGACATTTATCTACTTTTTAAGAGCACTCACTGAAGAAAGACACTTGATGCTAGACCCTGATTATCGAGAATATGCCGAAAAAGTTAAATATCGTTTTATTCCTTTTGTTTTGTAGAAAGTGAGTGAGTTTCATCCAATTCAAAGTGCCAGTATTCATCAATAGTATTTCCACCCCAACTCCCTCCTAATTGTTGCCAGAGTGATCCTGCTTTTGTATATTTTTCATTATTACTTAAATTTGTTAAGTTGTGTATTTGCAACTTGAAAAAAAATAATTTATTTATCTTCAATTAATTCAGTACAAAAATTATCACCGATTTTTATTGGTTCTTTAGTTTTTATATTCATATTTTCTTTAAATATAGGTCCACCAAATGTAAATGTGTGGTATTCGCCATTGTCTCCACTTGCTGCTACTGTTTTTGGGAAATGTTCTAATAATTTTTTATCAAGTTCTTTACCTGCAAATTTTTTATCTAATTTTCTAGAATCAATACAAACTAATATAGAGCGAAATCCTAAATTTATACTTCTTAAAACATTGTCATATGATTCCGAAAGTAGTGGAAGAAGCAATTTTAAATTAAATTTGTTTAATTGTTTGGCTCTTGTTAATGATAAACTGTCAGCATGTTGATCTAAATATTTATAGCCTTTAAATATGTCTCCATAGGCTATAGCTTCGACTCCTTCTTTTTTTGACTTACTATAAAAAGCATCCATAGTTTTTTCATAGCCATCATATGTATCACTATCAATATATAGTTTTTTAATAGGAAGACCTATTGCTTCTGCTTGTTTATCAATAATATCTTCACGAATACCACTTAAATTTACTCTTTTGAATTTGCTTGACAAAGTTATGAATAAGCCTTTAAGATTAAATTTTCCACTTTTTATAATATCATATAATGCTAAAGCACAATCTTTACCACCACTCCATGCCATAAGTATATTTATTTTTTTATCACTTTTTGTATTTAGTGTAATAATATTATCATATTTTCCGCAAAAGGATAATTTATTTTTTGTATATTTTGTTTGATTAGATTTTTTTATCCAATTCAAAGTGCCAGTATTCATCAATAGTATTTCCACCCCAACTCCCTCCTAATTGTTGCCAGAGTAATCCTGCTTTTGTATATTTTTCATTATTACTTAAATTATTATCAATTGTAATGTCTATTGCCATTCCGTTTTCATGTTCGCTGGTTCCGGGCAAACTTATCTTATCGTTGCCATAAATATGAGCATATTTGTCATAAAGTTCTTTTTGTTCTTCATAAGTTCTCAAGCCACTTGCTATATCAAATTTTATATTATTTTGATAACATAATTCATAAAATTTAAAAACTTTTTCTTGCATTTTTAGGTCAAGTTCATATATTTTTTTTAAATTGTTTTCTCCAATAAATGATTTTAATATTTTGTTCATTGATTAATGATACGACAAAAATAATTTCTTTAGTGTAAACTTTTGTAAATAATAAAAATTATTTTTATAATAAATTTATACTTTGTAGTAGAATTTTCTTATGAATAATAATGTTTGTAATATAAGTTTTAAATCCAATATTAAATTTTGTACAAAAGAAGAATTTGAAGCTAATAAACCTAAAAATTTTTTTGTTGAATACCCAAAGGATTATAATAAATTTTTTAAAAAACAAAAAAAATATAAACAACAACATCCTGACCAGTCGAGTTTACCTTGGAATATAAAAAGTATTAGAACTCAAAACAATATAACTACAGGTAAAATTTTTACATGTTCAGCTGGTGGTATAACAGGAAAAAATAATCATAAAAAACAGTTAAGATATCATTTTGTACCAGAAGATGATAATATTAAACAAATTAATTCTTCTAAAAGTCCTATATTTAAAAAATTATTAAAGGGATGTAATAAAATCAAAGATAAAAAGAAAAATGGTTTTTTAATTGGAGGAGATAATGTAAATTCTAGTTTTAAAAAAATAAGTAAGCATTTATTTTTAACTTTAAAATCATTTTTTAGAAAATCTAATATAGAATTAACATATTTTTGGGGACAAAATGGTAAGGATGGTGTTGATGCTTATTATACAGCTTGTGATGATACTTGGAGAATTCTTAAAAATAAAAATGATATTGGTGGTGTGATACAAACTCCAAAAGATATTTTTGATGCTTTTAAATTTGCAAAACTTTCAAAATATGATAAACTTTTTTTACCAAACTCTACAAAATCTATTAATTATAAAACTTTTAATAATTTAATGAGAAAATATAAATATGAAAAGTTCTAACTTTAATACAATACTTTCTTTTTCAACCGGTAAAGATAGTATTTTGGCATTATATTATCTTATACAAAATGGACATAAAATTGAAAATGCATTTGTTACATTAAATAGTGAATATAAAAGAGTGAATTTTCATTCAATTAATGAAAAATTAATTGATAAGCAGGCAAGTTCCTTAAATTTAAATATTGAAAAAATTTATATAGATAAAAGTGAAACTATAGAAGAATATAAACTTAAAATGACTCCTTATTTTAATAAAATTAAAAACAATGGTTATAAAAATATAGCTTTTGGTGATATCTTTTTGACTGAATTAAAGGATTTTCGTGATAACCATTTAAAAGAACTTAATATGAAAGGTGTTTATCCTCTGTGGGGAAAATCTTCAAAAGATGTTATGAATGAATTTTTACATTTAGGTTTTAAAGCAATAATAACTTGTATAGATTTAAATAAGCTTGATAAATCATACTTGGGAACAATATTGGATGAACAATTGATTGCTTCATTTCCAAAAAATGTAGATATTTGTGGTGAAAATGGAGAATATCATACATTTGTCTTTGATGGACCAATTTTTAAAAATAGAGTTAATCTTAATATTGAAAATATCTATCAAAAAGATAATTTTATATATTTAAATTTAAATTAAATTTTGTGAGATTCGATTAAAACCATTAAAACAGAGATGTCTGCAGGTTTAACGCCTCCAATTCTGTTTGCCTGAGCCAAGTTGGAAGGTCGAACTTTTGCGAGTTTTTCTCTTGTTTCAACAGAGATGTGTTTAATTTGCATATAATCAATGTTTTGTGGAATTTTGACTTTTTCCAATTTTGAACTTTGCAAAACCTGATTTTCTTGACGCTTAATATATCCTTCATACTTGAGTTTTATGGAGGCGGTTGTTGTAATATCATCAGGCAAGTTTAAATTTTTTGTTGTTTCATCCAACTCTTTTAACACATTATATTCAATCCCGGGGCGTTTTAAAAGCTCATTTAGGTGAATGTTTTTGTTTATTTTTTCGTTGTATTTTTCAAGAATTGCATTATTTTGCTCGTTGGCTTGAATTTTTGTGTTTGCAAGCCTTACAATTTCATCATTTATTGTTTTTTCTTTATCTTTAAATATTTTATATCTAAAGGAATCAACAAGTCCTATTTTATAGCCTATTTCAGTTAACCTTTCGTCGGCATTATCTTGTCTTAAAAGCAACCTATATTCGCTTCTTGAAGTGAGCATGCGATAAGGTTCATCCAAATCTTTTGTAACAAGGTCATCAATCAAAGTGCCGATATAAGAAGAATTACGTGTTAAAGTAAGCATATTTTCAACATTATCAATATATTTAACAGCGTTAATGCCGGCAATAAGCCCTTGTGCAGCTGCTTCTTCATACCCGCTTGTGCCATTGATTTGACCTGCAAAAAATAAACCTTTTATTTTTTTTGTCATAAGTGTGTGACTGAGTTGATATGACGGAATATAGTCGTATTCAACCGCGTAAGCAGGTTTGATGATATGAACGTTTTCAAGCCCGGGAAGAGTTTTTAACATTTCAATTTGAACATTTGCAGCCAATGATGTTGAAAAACCTTGGACGTACATTTCATAAGTATTTTTACCTTCAGGTTCAATAAAAATATGGTGAGAAGGATTTTGCGCAAACCTTATTATCTTATCTTCAATGCTTGGGCAATATCTTGGGCCTTTGCCGTGAATTAAACCGGAATACAAAGGAGATGTATTTATGTTGTCTTTAATTATTTGGTGTGTTCTTTCATTTGTTCTTGTTAAATAGCAAGGATATTGCTCTCGAACTGGTCTGTTTGGCAGAAAAGAAAAGAAACTTAAAGTGTCATCGCCCGGTTCAAGTTGCATTTTGCTAAAATCAAGCGTTCTTCCATCAACACGGGCAGGTGTGCCAGTTTTGAGTCTTTTTACATCAAAACCGATTGTTCTTAAACAATCAGAAAGTCCATTTGCACTGGCTTCACCAAGCCTTCCAAACTCTTGAGAAGTGTGTCCGACCCAAATTTTACCGTTTAATGATGTCCCTGTTGTCAAAACAACTGATTTTGCAAAATATTCAAGCCCAAATTCATCAACAAGCCCTAAAACAGTGTCATTTTTGACAATGAGTGATTTCATAATGCATTGTTTTAGTGAAATATTTTTTTCATTTTCGATGACTTTTCTCATAAAAGCCATGTATTCTTTTTTGTCACTTTGCGCACGAAGTGCATGAACGGCAGGGCCTCTTGAACGATTAAGTACTTTCATTTGCATATAAGTGGCATCAGCAGCAATTCCCATTTGACCGCCAAGTGCATCAATTTCACGAACAAGACACGATTTTGCAGGGCCGCCAATTGCAGGGTTACAAGGCATAAGAGCGATATTATCCAAGTTCAGAGAAGCCAACAAAACCTTGGCCCCCAACCTTGACGCACTTAAGGCTGCTTCACATCCTGCATGACCTGCTCCAACTATTATTACATCATATTTGAACATATTTATATTATAACCCGTAAATATTTTTTAAGTTATAATATTTTTTATGAAGGATTTGATTTTAAAAGCTAAAAACAAACACGACTTGTCTTTTGATGAAATTGTAACTTTGCTTAAATATGAAAATCACAATGAAATTTTTTTTGCTGCCAATGAAGTTAGGAAAAAATATGTCGGCAATGGTGTGCACATTCGAGCTCTTGTTGAGTTCTCAAATGTTTGCAAACAAAATTGTAAATATTGTGGCATTAGAGCCAAAAACAAGTGCGTTGAAAGATATCGACTCAATGAAAATGATATAATCCAAACAGTTTCGGAAGCAATAAAATCGGGATACAAAACAATTGTCCTACAAAGTGGTGAAGATGACTATTTTGATGAAGAAAAAATGGTTTCTTTAATAAAAAAAATAAAAAATTATGATGTTGCTTTGACTTTAAGCATTGGTGAAAAAACAGAAAAAGAATACAAAGCCTATAAAACGGCAGGCGCTGACAGGTATTTGCTTAGAATTGAAACCACTGATGAAAAGTTGTATGAAGAAGTTCATCCAAATATGAGTTTTGAAAATAGGAAAAAATGCCTCTATTCCTTGAAAAAAAACGGTTTTGAAACAGGAACAGGATGCTTGATTGGACTGCCAAATCAGAAAATAGAAAGTTTGGCCAACGATATTTTGTTTTTTAAAGAACTTGAAGCAGATATGATTGGCGTTGGACCTTTTATTGCAACAAAAAACACACCGTTTGAAGCGTTTCAAAATGGCGATATATTCTTAAGTTTTAAAGTCATGGCAATTGTTCGTCTTTTAATGCCAGATATTAACATCCCGGCAACAACAGCCATGGAAACATTGTTAGAAGATGGACGAAAAATTGCTTTGCAAAGCGGTGCCAATGTAGTCATGATAAATATTACACCTCAAATATATCGTTTGAAGTATAACATTTATGACAATAAAAATTTGGCAGGCGCTTCATTTTCGGAAATAAAAAATTTGCTTCAAAGTATAAATAGAACGGTTGCTTTGGGATTTGGTTCTCATAAATCTTAGGATAATGTAACAAAATGTTAACCTGAAAAAAATTATTTGACAATGCTTTTGAAAAAAAAGTCAATTTTAAAAAAGAATAGTTAAAGAAAAATTAGAAACGGTCGATAAATGTAATATAAAGGTTAGGAAATATAAGTTACACAAGGAAAAGGAAAATTAGAAAATGGGTATGGCAGCATCGAGCTTGAGGTTTGCTCAGCTCACAGCAAGAAAAAATCAGGTCGAGTTTGAAGGACAACAAATCAACCAACAAAGGTTGACGTTGTCACAAAAATCAACAGCACTGTTCAACGACATGTTGACAAAACAGGTTCCAACAGCACCGGATCCAAGTGCGTTCACCAGAATCGTGTACAAGTTCAACAGCGGATTTGGAGAATCAAGCATATTGAACTTGGCAAGAAAAGCAAGCGGTGCGTATAATTACAACGTGACATACAAACGCCCGAAAACAACAAAAACCTTATCCCGTTCTTCTTTTTCAAACGTGGGCTTCACAACAACTCTTGGTGTAACAACATCGGATAAAACAAAAGCATCATATTATGCAAGAACAGCAAATGTTAATGGGGTTTCTCGCAACTTGACTTTGGTGGGTGGTGATTCTGCAGCAGCAAAATTACAAACATATCGCGACAAACTTGAAACATATAACAACATGAAAACAATCGAGGAACAAATCCGTTCTTTAAACAACAAAAACGGCTCCAACGTTTGCGAATCTTCAACTCAACAAAACATCAAAAGTGCTTTGGGATTGACAACCGACAGCAGAAACGGAATTGCCCAAAAGTTGTTTGGGAACACAGGTAAAAGCGGCTTATGTGTTACTGGTGTATTTCCAGACGTGCTTGCTCTTAATACTTCAGGCATAAATGACGAAAAAGCAAAAGCAGCAGAAGCTATGGTTAAGGTGTTAAATGGTACTGCTGCTAATTTAGATACGAATATAACAGCTCAAAATCTTTCTGCTGCTGTTGAAGCACTTGGTTCATTAGCAGTAAGCTCTGAGAAGTTAATAAGTACCCACCTAAAGGATAAGCTTTTTACTGGTAATACTTTAAAAAATGAGTATGATTTTACATCAGCAGGCGCAAGTAATCCTGATTCTAAAGACCTATCAAGTTTTCAAAATTTAAATGAACTTGAAAAAAAAGAATTAATCAATTTATTGACAGCATATGCTAATGCTGATGCCGGTACAATTAGTAGTTATGATGCAAAGTATCAAGTCTCAGACACAAACTACACAAACTACACAAACTACGAAAACTATGGCCAAGCAGCAAACAGTTTATACAACTTGGCAACTGGTCAAGCTGCTGACGACACAGTCACCAACGATCAAATGGTAGAAATGTTGAACGAGTTGTTGAAAGAAGTTGGCGAAGGAAGTTCATCATCAGGTGATTATAAAACAAAGAAAGTGGACCCTGCATTTGCCCAATACCAAAGTGCAACGGCCACAGCCGGAATAGTCAACATTGCCGCAGGGCAAATATTATACGAATACCAAGATGATGATGGACAAAAATGCTACATGTATGTCAGCAACGAAAACGTCCTTGATGACACCTCAAGCACCTACGCAGAGCAAGTTTCCGTCTATGAAAATGTTCTAAATTACTTGGAAGGCGAAATGGAAACAGAATCACAAGATGCAAACGTGATTATGAGCGATGAAGGTCAAGTTGCCAAGATAACTTTTGCAGACGGCACAGTTGTCACTCCGGAAGTTGTGACAGAAATGGACAATGACGCATACAACCAAGCAATGGTTGAATATGAATACAAAAAAGACGTGTACGACAAGGAAATGAACGATTGCAACGCCAAAGTCAAAATCATTCAAGCTCAAGACCAAAAACTTGAAGTGCGTTTGAAACAATTGGATACAGAGCAAAAAGCCTTGTCAACTGAAATTGAAGCTTTGAAATCAATCCGCGACAAAGCAATTGAAAGTTCATTCAAAACATTTTCATAAAAAAATCCCATTTTCTAAAAAATGTACACAAAAACCGCCAAATTCGGCGGTTTTTTTTATTATTAGGTTGTTTGGGGCTTTTTGCAACTTGTGAAATGTTAACTCATTTGTTTGGCTCAGTTTTTCCACGTTTTTAGTTGTGCGTGCCTAAGGGGTGCAGGGGGGACGGCAAAGCCGTCCCCCCTGCATAAATATAATACCGCCGTGACTAGCCAAATTTTGACTAGTGCGCCGTGTGTGCGTTAGCACACC
>UMLR01073278.1_pt1 | contig 19993 bp, 16 predicted proteins | sample 1966741 | NCBI WGS metagenome assembly UMLR01 (sample SAMEA4836207, study PRJEB28245) | human gut metagenome | biome: gut microbiome; material: fecal sample | place: Denmark | collected 2008 | reverse complement strand
CCCTACCCCACGCCGGTCATCGGGGCGGCGGCCTTTGCGGACTGCCCCTCACTGCGGCAGATTCAGCTCTATTACAGCAGAGCTTTTACCATTGTCCCCGGCGCGTTTTCCACCGGCTCTCTGACGCCGCTGCTGGTACTGTTCATCCCGGAATATGACAGCGTTCTGGGTACTCTCGCGGCATACGACTGGACGGAGGATCGCCGCGCCGCCTACTTTGAGGACGTTTACGGCATCACCCTGCTGGCGACGGGGTACTGCTCCAACTGCAAACGGACGTGCAGCTACACGGTGGAGTATGAGCAGTGGACAAACAGCGAGCATTGCGTCCGGCACTGGTGTTCCAACTGCGGATACGATCAGGCGGGCGGCGTCAACGGCGAAGCCCACAGCTTCCGAAGCGGTGTCTGCTCCAAATGCGGCTACTCCAACGGCAGCGGCGGAGGCGGCGGTGGAGGCGGAAACGTCTGCTACCACAGCTCGACCCGTACCTCATGGAGCGGCTGCGACTGGTATGAATACTGCCGTTCCTGCGGCGCACTGGTGGACTACGGCACCAGCCACGGCACCTACGTTTACGGTGCGTGGGAGTATTACAGCAGCAGCCAGCACCGGCGCAGCTACGCCTGCTCCGACTGCGGCGAGGGAACCTATCGCTACGCTTCCCATTCGGTTTCAACGCAGTACGCGCAGTACAGCGCAGCCCAGCACCGAACCGTGCAATCCTGCTCCGTCTGCAATGCGACGCTCTCCTCGTCCTATTCCGCCCATACTTTCACCTACGGAAGCTGGCAGAGCGATTCCGCGGCGCAGCACCGCAGGGCTAAGACCTGCTCCGCCTGTGGATACAGCGAGTATGAATACGCCGCCCATTCCCTGACGGCCGGTGCATGGCAGACCGACGAGGGCGCGAACTATTCCACCCGCCACAAGCGGCTGCTCTCCTGCGCCTGCGGGTACAGCTGGTATGAGTACGCCGAGCATCAATGCACGTCCGAGGAAGCGTGGCGGGATTTTGACGCGGAGCGCCACACCCGCCATGAATCCTGTCTGTGCGGATACGAAAGAAACCTTTATACCTACCATGTCTTTTTGGACACGCTGACGCTGTTCAGCGATACAGAGCATACAAGAACCCGCACCTGTGAGTGCGGGCGCGTTGTTACGGCGGAGGAAGCCCATGCGTTTCAGTACGGCGCGTGGCAGAGCGTTTCCGACACGGAGCATCGCCGTGCCGTTTCCTGCGATTGCGGGTATAAGGGCTTTGCGGTGCAGGCGCATCTTGACGGGGACAGCGACGGATACTGTGATGACTGCGGTTATCTGCTGACCCGATTTTCAGTCATCGTCCCTGCCGGTATGACGTTGACCGTATCAAAAACCGGCACGGTCTATGCCGCATCCAACGTCCGCATCGTCAACCGCTCCACCGGCGCGGTCAGCGTCAGCTCCGTCACCCTGCGCACAGAGAACGGCTGGACGCTGGTGCCGTTTTCCACCAACATGGCAACAGAAAAGGTGGACAGCCGTAAAATCGGCTTTTCTGTCAACGGCGCACAGAGCAGGACGACCGGTGCGGAGGAAGCCCTGCCCCTCGGCGGCGGCTGGCGCATTCCCGACGGCGAGGCGCTGCCGCTGCACTATGACGCGGTAGTATCTGCCGCCTCCCGTCCCATCTCCGAGCAGGTGCTGACCGTGATTTTCGTGCTGGAATGGGCAGGCACGTAACAATTCACCCCACTATGCGGGAAAGGAGGGATGACCCATGCAGGAAGAAGTGGAAAACAGAGCGGTCACGCTGGTCATCAGCGCAACCAAGCTCACGGCGCGGCTGCTGAAGGCCGCCATTCTCAAATACCTTGCCAGCCGCAAGGAGAAAAAGCTGGCAAAAGCGCGCGCCGCACCGGAAAAGCCCACCGGCAAGCAGACGGTAAAGCAGCTCATCGGGCAGAATCAGGGCGTCTCCAACATTGAGATCACCGACAGCAACATCAAATCTTTTGAGCGCGTGGCACGGAAGTACGGCGTGGATTTCGCCGTGAAGAAGGACCGCAGCGTGTCCCCGCCGAAATACCTCGTCTTTTTCAAGGGGCGGGACGCAGATGCACTGACGGCGGCGTTCCGGGAATACACTGCAAAAGAGGTCAAGCGGGCCTCACAGGACAAACCCTCGGTGCTGGAGCAGCTCCGTGCGCTCAAGGCGAAGCTGCTGACCCTCACGCCGGATAAGTCCCGGAGCAAGGATAAGGGGCTGGAGCTATGAAGCAGATCAACGTAAAAAAGCTCCTGCTTCCCAATCTTCCCTACGTCTTTATCGCGCTCTTTGCCACCAAGCTGGGACAGGCGGCGCGGCTGGCTCCCGGCGCGGACTTTTCACAAAAGTCGCTGCACATCATGGAGGGCTTCGCCGCCGCATTCCAGTCCGCGCTCCCCAGCTTTCACCCCATCGACCTGTGCGTGGGCGTTGCCGCCGCCCTGCTCATCCGGCTTGCCGTCTACGTCAAGGGGAAGAACGCGCGGAAGTTTCGGAAGAATATCGAGTATGGCAGCGCGAGATGGGGAAACGCAGAGGACATCAAGCCCTACACTGACCCCACCTTTGCCAACAACGTCATTCTCACCCAGACGGAGCGGCTGACCATGAACAGCCGACCCAAGGATCCGAAAACGGCGCGAAACAAAAACGTACTGGTAGTAGGCGGCTCCGGCAGCGGCAAAACAAGGTTTTTCATCAAGCCCAACCTCATGCAGCTTCACAGTTCCTATGTTGTCACCGATCCAAAAGGCAGCATCGTGGTCGAATGTGGAAAATTACTCCAGCGGAATCAGTATAAGATCAAGATACTGAACACGATCAACTTCAAAAAGTCCCACCACTACAACCCCTTCGCGTATCTCCACTCGGAAAAGGACATTCTGAAGCTGGTCACGACCCTCATCGCCAACACGCAGGGGGACGGAAAATCCGGCGATGACTTCTGGCGCAAGGCGGAAACGCTGCTTTACACGGCGCTCATCGGGTATATCTACTACGAAGCGCCGGTTGAGGAACAGAACTTCGCCACCCTCATCGAAATGATCAACACCATGGAGGTGCGGGAGGACGATGAGGACTTCAAAAATCCCGTCGATCTGATGTTTGAGGAGCTGGCAAAACGGGAGCCGCATCACTTCGCCGTGCGCCAATATGCCAAATATCGCTTAGCGGCGGGCAAGACAGCGAAAAGTATTTTAATTAGCTGCGGCGCGCGCCTTGCCCCCTTCGACATTCAGGAGCTTCGGGAGATCACGGCGTATGACGAGCTGGAGCTGGACACGCTGGGCGACCGGAAAACGGCACTGTTTATCATCATTTCCGACACAGACGACACCTTCAACTTCCTTGCCAGCATGGTCTATACCCAGCTATTCAATCTCCTGTGCGACAAGGCGGACGACGTGTACGGCGGCAGGCTGCCCGTCCATGTGCGCTGCCTCATCGACGAGTGCGCCAACATCGGGCAGATTCCCAAGCTGGAAAAGCTCATGGCCACCATCCGCAGCCGCGAAATCTCTGCCTGCCTTGTTTTGCAGGCACAGAGCCAGCTCAAGGCGCTCTACAAGGACAACTGCGACACCATCATCGGCAACTGCGACAGCTCCGTATTCCTCGGCGGCAAGGAGCCGACCACATTAAAGGAGCTGTCCGCCGCGCTGGGCAAGGAGACCATTGACACCTTCAACACGGGAGAATCCCGCGGGCGTGAGGTTTCCCACAGCCTGAACTATCAGAAGCTCGGCAAGGAGCTGATGAGTCAGGATGAACTTGCCGTTCTTAATGGCGGCAAGTGTATCTTGCAGCTGCGCGGCGTAAGGCCGTTCCTATCCGACAAATACGACATCACAAAACACCCCAACTACAAGTATCTTTCGGACGCGAATCCCAAGAACGCCTTTGACATTGAGAAATTCCTCTCCACAAAGCTCAAGCTGAAGCCGGAGGAGGAATTTGAGGTTTTTGACGCGGGCGCGGCCGCAGGTTCAGAATCCGCCTGATTTGGCGGATTTTTATATAGATCAGACACCCATTCCGTAAAGGAGGACGCCGACAATGCAGCAGACACACGCGAAACGCAAAGTCGGAGGAAAGCACAACCGAAAATTTGAAAGGAGAAGCCGGAATCGACAGCCGCACACGGCAGCCAGCTCATTCCGGCTTTGCGGTTTCCATCGTAAAAACCATAAAGAAACGATTCCGGCACATAAAATATGGATTTCTTCAATAGCGCAGTCGATGTTTTGCAAACTTTGGTCATCGCCCTTGGCGCAGGTCTCGGAATCTGGGGCGTCATTAACCTGCTGGAAGGATACGGAAACGACAATCCGGGGGCTAAATCGCAGGGCATGAAACAGCTTATGGCGGGCGGCGGTGTGGCGCTCATCGGTATGATTCTCGTGCCGCTGCTCAAAGGGCTGTTCGGTTAATCCCGTCCATGCCGCAATGTAAAACCCTTCGCCCCTGCCCGCCTGACACGGGCGGGGGCGGGAAAGGAGGGCTGACCCATTGGATTTGATATGGGAAAAATTCACCGAATGGCTCAAGGAGCTGCTGGTCGGGGGCATCATGGACAACCTCACCGGCCTCTTTGATAACGTCAACGCCAAGGTCGCGGAGGCGGCGGGACACATCGGCAGCACCCCGCAGGCGTGGAACGCCAGCATTTACAGCATGATCCGCTCTCTCTCGGACAACGTGATACTGCCCATTGCAGGCGTGATTCTCGCCTTCGTTATGACGTTGGAGCTGATACAGCTTATCGCGGATCGCAATAACCTCCACGACATCGACACATGGGTATTCTTTCGCTGGGTGTTCAAGACAGCGGCTGCCGTGCTTATCGTGTCCAACACATGGAATATCGTCATGGGCGTATTCGAGGCGGCGCAGAGCGTGGTCAACCGCGCCTCCGGCCTTATCGTGGGCAACACCTCCATCAACCTTGCCGACCATATCGCGGACCTTGAGGCGCGGCTGCTGGAGATGAACGTGTGGTCGCTCTTGGGGCTGTGGCTGCAATCCTTCGTGGTGGGCTTCACCATGTGGGCGCTGACCATCTGCATCTTTATCATTATCTACGGCAGAATGATCGAGATATACCTCGTCACCAGCATCGCGCCCATCCCCATGGCCACCATGATGGGCAAGGAATGGGGCGGCATGGGGCAGAATTATCTCCGCTCCCTGTTGGCTTTGGCGTTTCAGGGCTTTCTCATCATCATCTGCATCGCCATCTATGCGGTGCTGGTACAGAATATGCTCATAGATGACAACATTTCCACGGCCATCTGGCTGTGCATGGGCTACACGGTGCTGCTCTGCTTCACCCTGTTCAAAACCAGCAGTCTCGCAAAGTCAATTTTCAACAGTCATTGACGGAGGTACATCATTATGGCATACGTTCCCGTACCCAAAGACCTGAACGCGGTCAAGACCAAGGTGCTGCTGAACCTGACGAAGCGCCAGCTCGTCTGCTTCGGCGCGGGCGCGGCGCTTGGCGTTCCGCTGTTCTTCCTGCTCAAAGCCCATACCGGCGTCAGCACGGCGGCGATCTGCATGATCCTGCTCATGCTGCCCTTTTTTCTGCTGGCCATGTATGAGAAGAACGGACAGCCCCTTGAAAAGATCGTCCGCAACATCGTGCAGGTCTGCTTCCTGCGCCCCAAGCAGCGCCCTTACGCAACCAATAATTTCTACGCCGTTCTGGAACGGCAGGACAATTTAGACCGGGAGGTGTATCGCATTGTCCACCCGCACAAAACTCACCCGCGCCGAACGCAGGCAGATCGAGGCCGCCATCGCAAGAGCGAAACGGCAGGATAAGAAACAGAAGTCCGCACAGGACAGCATCCCGTTTCAGCGGATGTTCCCCGACGGCATCTGCCGCGTGACGGACAGCTACTACACGAAAACCGTCCAGTTTCAGGACATCAACTATCAGCTCAACCAGAACGAGGACAAGACCGCTATCTTTGACGGCTGGTGCGACTTCCTCAACTACTTTGACAGCTCCGTGCGCTTTCAGCTCTCCTTCGTGAATATGTCCGCCAACAAGGACAATTACGCAAGGTACATCACCATCTCGCCGCAGGGCGACGATTTTGACAGCATCCGTCTGGAATATACCCAGATGCTCCAGAACCAGCTTGCCCGCGGCAACAACGGCCTCATCAAGACCAAGTACCTGACCTTCGGCGTGGAGGCGGACGGCCTGAAGGCTGCAAAGCCAAGGCTGGAGCGCATTGAAACGGACATCCTCAACAACTTCAAGCGCCTCGGCGTGGCGGCGGAGCCGATGAACGGCACGGAGCGGCTGCGGCTGCTGCACGGGATGCTGCACATGGGCGAGCAGGAGCCGTTCCGCTTCTCGTGGGACTGGCTGGCACCCTCCGGGCTTTCGGTCAAGGACTTCATCGCGCCCAGCTCCTTTGAGTTCCGCACCGGGCGCTCTTTCGGCGTCGGCAGGCGCATCGGCTGCGCCAGTTTCTTGCAGATTTTAGCGCCGGAGCTGAACGACCGGATGCTGGCGGACTTCCTCGACATGGAAAGCTCCCTCATCGTCAGTATGCACGTCCAGTCCGTGGATCAGGTCAAGGCCATCAAGACCATCAAGCGGAAGATCACGGATTTGCAGAAAATGACCATCGAGGAGCAGAAAAAGGCCGTCCGCGCCGGATACGACATGGACATCATCCCCAGTGACCTTGCCACCTACGGCACGGAGGCGAAGAAGCTGCTGCAAGACCTGCAAAGCCGCAACGAGCGAATGTTCCTGCTGACCTTTATTGTGGTCAACACCGCAGGCAGCCGCCAGCAGCTTGACAACAACGTATTTCAGGCAGCCTCCATCGCCCAGAAGTACAACTGCCAGCTTACCCGCCTTGATTTCCGGCAGGAGGAGGGGCTGATGAGCAGCCTCCCCTTGGGGCTGAACCAGATCGAGATACAGCGGGGCCTGACCACCTCCAGCGTCGCCATCTTCATTCCATTTACCACGCAGGAGCTGTTTCAGGACGGCAAGGAAGCTCTGTACTGCGGGCTGAACGCGCTGTCGAACAACCTCATCATGGTAGACCGCAAGCGTCTCAAGAACCCCAACGGCCTCATCCTTGGTACTCCCGGCAGCGGCAAGAGCTTTGCGGCGAAGCGGGAGATCGCCAACGTGTTCCTCGTTACCGACGATGACATCATCATCTGCGACCCCGAAGCTGAATACGGGCCGCTGGTGGAGCGCCTGCACGGACAGGTCATTAAAATCTCCCCCACAAGCCCGCACTACATCAATCCCATGGACCTGAATCTCAATTACAGCGACGATGAAAACCCGCTGAGCCTGAAATCCGACTTCATCCTCTCCCTCTGTGAGCTGATCGTGGGAGGCAAGGACGGTCTTATGCCGGTGGAAAAGACCATCATCGACCGCTGTGTGCGCATGGTGTACCGGGATTATCTCAGCGACCCTGTGCCGGAGAATATGCCGATTCTGGAGGACTTGTATAACGAGCTGCGGCGGCAGGAGGAAAAGGAGGCGCAGTACATCGCCACGGCTTTGGAAATCTACGTTTCCGGCTCCCTCAACGTGTTCAACCACCGCACCAACATCAACATCGCCAACCGCATCGTCAGCTTCGACATCAAGGAGCTGGGCAAGCAGCTCAAGAAGATCGGGATGCTCATCGTGCAGGACGCCGTGTGGAATCGAGTGACCGTCAACCGGGAAGCCCACAAATCCACCCGCTACTACATTGACGAAATGCACCTTTTGCTGCGCGAGGAGCAGACGGCCGCCTACACGGTGGAAATCTGGAAGCGCTTCCGCAAGTGGGGAGGCATTCCGACCGGCATCACGCAGAATGTCAAGGACCTGCTCTCCTCCCGTGAGGTGGAGAACATCTTTGAGAACAGCGATTTCATCCTCATGCTCAATCAGGCCAGCGGCGACCGGCAGATTCTCGCCAAACAGCTCAATATCTCCCCGCATCAGCTCTCGTATGTCACCCACAGCGGTGAAGGCGAAGGGCTGCTTTTTTATGGCAACGTCATTCTTCCCTTTGTAGACCGCTTCCCCCGCGGGGAACTCTATGACCTGCTCACCACCAAGCCACAGGAACAGACTGCATAACAAAACAAGAAAGGAATTGCACGATGGAAAACAAACTGATGCTTTTTGAAAACGAAGCCTTTGGAAAGGTGCGAACGCTGAACCTCAACGGCGAGCCGTGGTTTGTAGCGGCGGATGTGTGCAAAGCGCTGGAACTGGGGAATCCGAGCATGACGGTTGAGCGTCTGGATGATGATGAAAAGGGTATCAGTACTATTGATACCCTTGGCGGGAAACAGCGCATGGCAATCATCAACGAACCCGGGCTGTATTCGCTGGTGATCACCTCCCGCAAGCCGGAGGCAAAGGCGTTCAAGCGCTGGATCACCCATGAGGTCATTCCGGCCATCCGCAAGCACGGCGCATACATGACAAAATCCGTGCTGGAGCAGGTCTTGGAAAACCCGGAACTTGTGCTGCTCATGGCGCAGCGGATGCTGGAGGAACAGCGGAAGAACGAGCTGCTTCAGCAGGAGCTGCGGCTGGCAAAGCCCAAGGCGGACTTTTACGACGCATTCATTCACCCGGAGTGCTGCACCAATCTCCGCGCCACCGCAAAGGAGCTGAAGGTGCCGGAGAAAATGTTCACCGCGTTCCTCATCCGCAAGCGCTATCTCTACCGCGCGCCCTCCGGTACGCTCCTACCCTATGCCAAGCCCGCCAGCGACGGCCTGTTCTTCGTAAAGGACTATATCGCCGTCAACGGGCATCAGGGGGTATATACCCTTGTCACGCCCAAGGGCAAGTCGCTGTTTCTCACCATGCTGGGTGAGATCGCCTGACCTGATTCTACTATAAATAATGTAAAGGAGAGCATCACAATGGAAAAAGAAAATCTGTACCTCATCCACGGCGAGGACTACCTGCGGCACATCGAGGAAAAGCTGGAGCTGCTGTGGATGGCGACCATCCTCATGCACTACATCAAAGACAGAGCCGACGCGGATAGCTACCTGCGCCTTGCGTATAAAGGCGTCCGCGACTTTGACGAGCGCTGCGGCGAGCTGTTCAGGAGCTGGGGCAAGGCCGTCCGCTATATCAAGTCCCACGACCTGGCGGATCTGTCCGACCTTGTGGAAAACGAGCTGATCGAGCCGGAGCACGCGGGCTACGTCCCTGCGGACAAGCCCTGCTGCCCCGGCGAGCGCTGCTGCGAGTACGCCGAGCGCATCGAGCGCGAATACGCCGCAGAGCGTGAGGCGGACGAGGACAATGAGGACGCCGACGTATTTGAGTACGACGGAGAACCGGCCATATCTGAGCTGACCGGCGTGTGCAGGGACATCCTCACGGCTGTCGAAGGGCTTACCTCGCTTCTAAGGGATGAGTTCGACTATGCAGACTGACCGCATTTACTGCGGCGACGCCCTGACCGTGCTGAAAACCCTGCCGGACAATTCCGTGAACTGCTGCGTGACCTCGCCGCCGTACTACGCCCTGCGGGATTACGGCGTAGATGGGCAGATCGGGCGGGAGGAAACGCCTGCGCTGTATGTAGAGCGCCTGACCGGTATTTTCCGTGAGGTCAGGCGCGTTCTCACGCCGGACGGCACACTCTGGCTCAACATCGCGGACACCTATGCCGGAAAGGGCAATCAGGGCGAAACCCTCGACCCCAAGTACCCCAACGGCAGGACGGGGCAGGTCGTTGCCCTCAACGGCAAGGTGGAGGGCTGCAAGGCAAAGGATATGATCGGCGTGCCGTGGCTGCTTGCCTTTGCGCTGCGCGCAGACGGTTGGTATCTGCGCTCAGACATCATCTGGCAGAAGGCGAATCCCATGCCGGAGAGCGTTACAGACCGCCCCTCCCGCTGCTATGAGCATATCTTCCTGCTGTCCAAGTCCCGCAGATACTACTACAACGCCGCAGCCGTTGCGGAGCCGGTGGCGGAGTCCACACCCGCGCGGATGAGGCGGGGCTTCGGCGCAAGCAACAAGTATTCCGCCGACATCCCCGGCCAGAAGCATCAGCGCATCAACGACCACCGCCCGGACGGGTATGCAGCGTCTGAGATCCCGCAGCTTCGCAACAAGCGGGACGTATGGCAGATCAACACCGTGCCGTACAGGGGCGGGCATTTTGCCGCTTTCCCGCCAAAGCTGGCGGAAACCTGCCTGCTGGCAGGCTGCCCGCCGGAGGGCGTCGTGCTCGACCCCTTCCTCGGCTCCGGCACTACGGCGGCGGTGGCAAAGCAGCTCGGACGGCACTACATCGGCATCGAGCTGAACCCGGACTACTGCAAGCTGGCACAGAAACGGATCGAAGGAGGTGAATTTCCATGAGCAAACGCTCGCCCCGGCTGCTGTTTACCGACGAGGAGCTGGCAGCGCCGGAACTGAAAAAGGCCATCCGAAAAGCGGACAAGCGTATGAAGAAGCTGGAAAAGGCCGAGGCAAAGATACCAAAGAAAACCATAAAGAAAAAGCAGCGCGTCGTTGACCCGAAAACCGGCACGGTCACAACGCGCCTTTCCTTTGAGGAGGTAGACAAGAAGCGGCCGCCCTCCAAGCTCACCCATGCCCTGCGGGACGCGCCCGGTGCGGCGGCGCTGTCCGCCGTCCACAGGAAGATTCGGGAGCATGAGCAGGATAATGTGGGTGTGGAGAGCGCCCACGGCGTGGAGCAGGCGGCGGAGCGCGCCGTGCGACTTGCCCAGCACGCCCACCGTTCCCACAAGGAGAAGCCCTACCGCCGCGCAGACCGCGCCGAGGCCAAGGCAGACCGCGCCAACCTCCGTGCGCTGGACAGGACGGCGCAGTACCACGACCCGCAGTTTTCCAGCAATCCCTACTCCCGCTGGCAGCAGAAGCAGGCCATCAAGCGGGAGTACGCCGCCGCCAAAGCCGGAAAAAGCGCCGGGAATACGGTCAAAGCCTCCGAAGCCACGGCAAAGGCGGCGCGAAAAGCCGCGGAGAACACAAAGAAAGCCGGCGAGTTCATCGCCCGTCACAAAAAGGGCTTTCTTATCGTGGGCAGCATTGCGGCAATAATCGTCCTTATCCTCTGCACCGTTTCCTCCTGCTCCCTGCTGATTCAGGGCGGAGCTACCGGCATCAACGTATCCACCTACCCCAGTGAGGACGCGGATATGCTGGCGGCAGAGGCGCAATATTGCGCCATGGAAGCGGAATTGCAGCAGTATCTCGACACCTACGAAAGCACCCACGACTACGACGAGTACCACTTCGAGCTGGACGACATCGAGCATGACCCCTATGTGCTGATCTCCGCCATCACCGCCCTGAAAGGCAAGGAGTGGACGATCTCCGAGGTCGGCGGCCTCTTGGAGATGCTGTTTGAAAAGCAGTACATCCTGACGGAAACCGTCACCACGGAAACGAGATACCGCACGGAGACCCGCACCGGCTACTACACAGATGCGGAGGGCAATCTGCACAGCTATGAATACACCGTGCAGGTGCCGTACACCTACTACATCTGCACCGTAAAGCTGGAAAACTTCAACCTCTCCCATGTGCCGGTCTATATCATGTCGCAGGATCAGCTCTCCCTTTACGCCATGTATATGGCTACTCTGGGCAACCGCCCGGACCTCTTCGGCAGCTCGGAGTACATCGGGAAATACTACACCGCCGACTATGAAAAATACGAGATACCCCCGGAAGCGCTGGAGGACGCGCAGTTCGCCGCTATCATCAAGGAGGCGGAGAAGTACCTCGGCTACCCCTACGTCTGGGGCGGCAGCTCTCCCGCTACTTCATTCGACTGCTCCGGCTTTGTCAGCTATCCATGCCCTGCATATAGTAGGGCAGATACCCCAGCGTCATGTCCCACGGACCGGTGTAGTCGGGGGCTATTCCCTCAGAGTCAACTCTCTGCACGCCGTTTTTATATCTGATGATACCGCTTAAAAGCCCTGTCCCATTTTTCCATTTCCTGCGTTATATAGATATGGCGCAGGAAACGGATCACTTTGTTTCCAGCAGCTTTTGTATTGCGGCTGGCGTATCCCCGAAGGTCTGCCGGAAAACCGCATAAAAGTTGCTGATGCCGTTATAGCCAACCTTCTCCGCCACATCCTGAATAGAAAGGGTATCATCCTCCAACAGATCAAGGGCCCGCTCCATGCGCAGGGTGCGGACATATTCCGCAACGCTTTTTCCCTCGGTCAACCGGAAGCCTTTTTGCAGCTTGTTCTTGTTGACGCCGACCTTCCTGCAAAGGTCAATGACCGCAGGCGGGTGCTTAAGACTGGCTTGCAGGATAGTCTTTGCCTTTTCTACCGCACGAATCTCGTTCTCGTCGAGATAGACCGGCGGCTGTGCGGATAGCTGCTGCACAAGGTCGATCAGATACCCGGCCGCCTCCAGCCCAAAACCCTTCAGCCATGTATCAAAGGCAAGCCCTGTCAGGCGGCATTGCTCAATGCGGCGGTAGATGGACACCAACTCCGGCGCATGAAGGTCTGCGCCATGTATGGTGTTCTTTGCATCTCTCCAAAAGCTGTCATAGAGAGGGATATTGTTCTCCGCGAAAAACTGCTCCTGAAAATACAGTCCCTGAAAACGTAACCGCTGCCCTCCGGGAACTTTCATAAAGAACGGCACTGGCGAATCAAAGACGAAGCAGTTGACGCCCTCGCCGAAGTGAATTGTCTGATCTCTCTGTGTGTAGGCTTCCACGGTCCCCTGCTCGCTCAGCCCGATTCCTACATAGCGCTGACTAAACTGACTGCGGATGATTGTATCCTTCGGATAGGTAAAGTCCGCGTCCGCTACGGAAAAGCCGTGCAGATCGCCCCAGAAGCGAACCTTGGAGTGCTGCCTCGGAAACACATAGCGAAAGCCGTTTACTGCGTCCTTTCGTAGGCCACCGAGCGATATATAGTAGTTCAGCATTTCCTCGATGCTGTGTATTGTAACCATCTTGCCGCTCCTCTCTTTCTGTTTTGGCACACTGTTTTCTGTTTTGGCACAAATTTCGGTTAGCAATAGGCAACTCGCAGATGTGATTATATCACAAAACCGCCGGTAATTCAACGATTTCCGCAAATTTCGCACGACATCAGCTTATTTCTGAGGCACTTTCCGAGCCGTTGACAATACAGCGGCCATGCGTATAATGATTACTGGTTAAGCTCGTCTAACCAACAATCATTTTGCTTGCGGTGGCTGCTCTTGAGCGTTGCGCCGCTGAGAAAGGAGTTCTATGCAAGAAGCAAAGAAAAATGTCATTCTTCGCGTGTTCCGAACGGCGCATTGCCCTCCGGGAAAGTATTTCTTCGGCGTGACCTGCTCTGCGCTCAGTGTCCTGCTGTCCGGCGTACCGTTCTATACGGTCTACCGGATCATCCGGCTTTTTCTGCTGGCATCGCTTGATGGTGCGGCTGCTCCGACCCACGAGATATGGATGTGGGCAGCAGTCACGATAGGAAGTATCGTGCTGGGCATCGTGCTGTCTGTAATCGGCAGCTTTTCCTGCCATGCCTGCGCATTCAATGCACTCTATGACCTGCGTATGCGCCTCCTCGACCACATGGGACGGCTAAACCTCGGCTTTTACACAGGCGGTCAATCCGGCGCAACGCAGAAGATGATGAATGAGAATATCGAAAAGATGGAAAACATCATTGCCCACGATGTTTCCAATATTTTCGGCGCGGGGCTGTTGCTGGCAGCTTTGGCCGTGCTGATGTTCTCACTCAACATTCCGCTGGCACTGACGATCTTTATCGCTCTCGTGCTTGCGTTTCTCATCCAGTTTTCCGCTTTCGGCGGAAAGCAGGGTCAGAAGATATGGAGCGACCTGAACCGTTCCTCCACCGAGCTGGACGCAGCGTTTTCTGAATATGTGGCGGGCATGGAGGAAGAAAAAATCTTCGGCAGGCCGGAGACGGCAGCCCGCCGCCTGACAGGGCTGGTGGAGAAGAACAGGGAGCATTGGAAGGTCTATCTGAAGCGTGTCACGCCGATTTTCGGCGCATATAAGACCATCACAATCTCCGTGCTGGCGTTCCTGCTTGTTTCCGGCTGCGCATTGCTGTACCTGCATCCCGGCGACCATGAGCTTATGATGGAGCTGTTGATGTTCCTGATAGTCGGTCCCGCCTGCATCAGTCCCTTGATGGAACTTGTGGAGTTCGGAGCAGATTTGCGGAACCTGGCAGTACGCATGGATCAGATTGACGAGGTGCTGAATATGCAGCCCATATCCGAGGGAACGGAGACTGCCCCAAAGGGTGGGGCTGAAATTGTGTTTCAGGATGTGAGCTTTTCCTATCAGAACGCTGCCGACCCGCTGCGCCGCATGGCATTAGACCACCTGACAATGGAGATTCCTGCCGGGAGCTTCGCTGCGCTGGTAGGACCGTCTGGCGGTGGGAAATCCACGGCAGGGCAACTCATTGCCCGGTTCTGGGATGTGGAGAGCGGTTCAATCACTGTCGCAGGTCGGGACATCCGGGAATATTCCACGGAAGCTCTGATGAACACCATCGCCTTTGTTTTTCAGGACACGCACATTTTTGCAGAAAGCGTCTATGACAATATCGCCATGCACCGCGAGGTTCACCACGAGGATGTGGAGCGGGCGGCAAAAGCGGCAAGATGCCACGATTTCATTCTCACCCTTCCGAAAGGCTATGATACAAAGCTGGGTGACGGCGGGCATAAGCTGTCGGGCGGCGAGGCGCAGCGTATCGCCATTGCAAGGGCAATATTAAAAGACGCGCCCATCGTCGTGCTGGATGAGGCGATGGCTTTTACCGACGCGGAAAACGAGCTTGCACTGCGGGAAGGCATGGCGGAGCTTTTGAAAGGGAAAACCGTGCTAATGATTGCTCATCGGCTTTACTCCATTCAGGATGCGGACTGCATCTTTGTGTTGGAGAACGGGAAACTCAGGGAGCACGGCTCACATACCGAACTGCTGAAAGCAAATGGCCTGTATGCACATCTTTGGGCAATTCAGAACGAAACCGAAAGTTGGCAGATGAAGGGAGGACCTGCCTATGTTTAAGATGATCCGGCAATTTACCTTCCACCATCCGAAACAGATCATTGCTCCGACGCTGTGGCTGTTTCTCTCGCAGGCATTCAGCATTCTCCCCGCGATCCTTGCATATATGGCGATCTATCTCTTAGGGCAGGCGTTTTATCCGCCATATACGCTGGATATTGCGCTGCTGATTAAAATTGCGGTGATAGGGATTGCCTATGTCCTTCTGCAATATGTTGTGGAGCTAATCTCCTATTACAACACCTATGGACGCGCATATCACGACACGGCAGACAAGCGTATTGCATATATTCAAAAACTGCGCCGTCAGAGTCTCGGCTTCTTTTCCTCCAAGGAATCCGGTGAGCTGATTAGCTCCTTTGCAAGTGATTTTGCCAATGTGGAGTACACCATGTGCTTCTGGCTGCCTTATCCCATCGGTGTAGGCTTTCTGTTGCTGCTTTCCTTTGTTTGTATGTTGTTCTTTGACTGGCGCATGGCGGTTGCGATTTTTGCAATGCTGCCCATCTGCACGATCCTGATGCTGCAAATTGCAAAGGTCAAGGAAAAACATAGCCGCTCCGTTATGGAGGCCAAGACAAGAGCTGCAACGCAGCTCAACGAATACCTGCACGGTATGAAAGATCTCAAAGCCTACCACCGTACCGGCAGCGGCTTCGAGGCGCTGAAAAAAGCGTTTTCTGATTTGCGCAGGGAATCCCTGCTGGACGAGGCCGTTGCAGGCAGCCTTTCCACTCTGTGCGCTTCGTTGGTCAAATTCGTTGTTCCCGTGACGGCGACAGTGGGGCTGTATCTGCTGATGGGAGGCAGTCTTACCATATTGGATTTCGCAGGCTTTCTTGTGATTGCCACAAAGCTGACCGAACCGGCGCTTACCCTTGTGAGCAGCATTTCAGCGCTGCGGGGCATGGCTCTCTCCGGTGAGCGGCTGGACAAGGTGATGACGATGCCCGACCCTTCTGGCGAGGACAAAATCTCCCATGGCGACAGCTATGCGTTTGACAGCGTTTCCTTCCACTATGCAGCGGATAGCAACGTGATCCATGGCGTGAGCTTTGAAACACCGGCAGGGGCACTCACTGCTCTGGTAGGACCCTCCGGCAGCGGTAAATCGACGCTTCTGCGGCTAATGGCGCGGTTCTGGGACTATCAACAGGGGCAGGTGCGGTTTGCCGGAAAAGAGCTTCGCAGCATCGCGCCGGAAAGCCTGCTTTCGCAGGTGTCTATGGTGATGCAGAACGCCTATCTGTTCCGGGGTACGATTCGGGAGAACCTATGCTTCGGGAATGAGTGCATCACCGAACAGCAGATGCTCGACGCCTGCCGAAAAGCACGCTGCCACGACTTCGTCTCCGCCTTACCGGAGGGCTATGATACGGTGGTAGGCGAAGGCGGCGCAACCCTGTCCGGGGGCGAGCGGCAGCGTATTTCGCTGGCAAGAGCGTTTTTGAAAGATGTCCCGATCCTGCTTCTGGACGAGCCTACCGCATCCCTTGACGCGGACAATGAAGCGATGGTGCAGAGAGCGTTGGATGAAATATCCAAAGAACGCACCATCATTATGATCGCACATCGGCTGAAAACCGTACGCGGCGCACAGCAGATCCTTATTCTTGAAAACGGAAGGATCACACAAAAAGGAACCCATAACCAGCTTGTCGGGACAGACGGACTCTACTCACGACTGTGGGAATTGCAAAATCAGGCTGGAAACTATACTTTCAAACAATCTTAGGAGGAGAAACATGAAATCAAAATTTTTGAATCTCAAGGAGTTCGTCCTTGTTCTGCTGTTGGCCTGCTTGGAAACAGTAATCGGTCTTGTTGCTGCGATGCCTTTTGCAGCAAATCTTCAACTGGTATATTTTCTCGTTCCGGGACTTACGGGCTTGATTAACGGCATTATATATGTGCTTTTGATTAAAAAGTGCCCAAAAGTGGGGACGCAGTTTATCATTCCGTTTGTTTACGGGCTGTTATTCCTGTTTTCCGGCAGCGTCTATGTGTTTATGTTTTTTGCAATCTTAGCAGTGGCGAATGAACTGATTATGATAGGGGGATACGGGAAAAAAGTACGTCAGGCAATTCCCCACGTCCTCACATGGAGCCTTAATTCAATGGGCAGCACTCTTACTTTGCTTCTCTTCCGGGACAGTATGGTGCAGACCTATGTGAAAATGGGGATGAGTGCAGTTGATGCTGAGGCGGCGGTGTCTTCTGTTGAGGGATTCTGGTTAGCTCCGCAAAATATTGCTATTGCGCTGGCCGCCGCTGCAATCTTGTCGGTTGCTGGATATGCGTTGGGTATGAAAATGTTCAGCAAGCACTTTAAGCCTGCCGGAATCGCATGATGGGAGCATACAGACAGGTACGTTTTCAAGCAAATCCGCTCACATGGTTGCTTCTGTGTTTGACGGGAATCATGTCGATTATTCTGGTACACTCTGAAATAGGCGGCTTGTGCCTTGCTGTGTTTTGCATTGCCATACATCTTTTGACAGGTCACTCAGACAAAGCGATTCCCTATTCTGTGTGCTACCTTGTTTTTACGGGTATCGCTTGGGGCGGAGTAAGACTTGTAGAAAGTGAGGTAGCCTTTTCGGTCAGTTCCATGTTGGCAAGTCTCGGTGTCCTTGGCAGAAAATCCATCATTCCTCTGTCCTTTGCTATCTGCCTTGCGAAAGAGCCTACCGGTTCTCTGCTTGCCTCCTTACAGGCAATGCGGCTCCCGAAGGCGGTGGGAATCGGGCTTGCCGTGCTGTTGAGGTTTTTCCCGACGATTGGCGGCGAGTATCGGGCGATCCGTGCATCACAGCGGTTTCGCGGGATCGGGGTAGGCGTGGTTCACACGCTTACCCATCTCCCCTCAACGGTGGAATACATACTGATCCCACTGATCCTGCGCACGACAAAAGTCGCCGAAGAACTCTCTGCCTCCATGACGGTGCGTGGAGTACGCTTTTCGGGGGAAACAATTTCCTACCGTCCTGTGCGCTTTACGGGAAAGGATGCTGCGCTCTGCGCGATGGCAGTTTTGATTCCCGCGGCTGTGTTTCTGCTGGAAAGGAGGGGCGTCTTTTGATTGAACTGAAAAACCTCTCCTTTTCCTATGAGAACTCAAGTGAAGCAAAGGGACAGCTCAGAGGTATCGACCTTCATGTAAAAAAGGGCGAGTTGGTGATCCTGTCCGGCAGAAGCGGCTGCGGCAAGACGACGCTGACCCGTATTCTCAACGGGCTTTGCCCTGGCTTTTATCCGGGAAAGCTGGAGGGCGGCTACTCCCTTGACGGTGAGGACGCACTGAAAATGCCCATCCATCGTTTGGGGACGATGGTGGGAAGCGTATTTCAGGATCCTCGCAGCCAGTTTTTCGCCACCAACACGACGGATGAGATTGTGCTGGGGATGGAAAACATCCCACTGGAGCGTCCGGTCATGCAGGAGCGTCTGAACACGGTTTGCAAACAGATGAACATTGAACGCCTGATCGACCGAAGGATATTCCCTCTGTCCAGCGGCGAAAAGCAGCTTATCGCCATTGCCTCCGTCTGTGCAATGGAACCGAAGGTTATCGTCCTGGATGAGCCGTCCGCAAATCTGGACAGCGAAGCGATGGTGCGCCTCGGCGCGCTGCTCTATCGGCTGAAAACGGCGGGGCATACGATAATCCTCTCGGAGCACCGGTTCCATTATGTGCGGGATTCCTTTGACCGGCTTGTTTTCATGGAGGATGGTGCGATTTCCGCCGTCTATGACCGGAAAGACGCCCTGTCCCTTACAGCGGAGCAGATGACGGCGATGGGACTTCGTCCCTTTGACGCACCGGCATTTCGCGTAGGCGGAGCATACCGGCAGAATCAGGACGACGCCTTGCAGGTGTCCGCAATCTCCTGTATGCTGGACAGCCAGCAAATTTTGGAGGAAGTGAGCTTTGCCGCACAGAGCGGAAAGATACTTGCCATTGCCGGACCCAACGGCGCAGGCAAATCCACGCTTTGCCGCATCATCACAGGTTTATACCGGGCAATGGGTGCGGTTTCCCTCGATGGTGAAATCCTGAAGCGGAAGCGCCTCACGCAAAAATCCTTTTTTGTGCAGCAGGATTCCGATTATCAGCTCTATGCGCCTACTGTGCTGGACGAGTTTTCCCTCGGCAAAAAGGAAACGGCAGAGTTGAAAGAAACTGCGCTTTCCCGACTGCGGGAAATGGGACTGGAAGCCTTTACGGACCGGCATCCCGCTTCGTTATCGGGAGGCCAGAAGCAGCGCCTGTTGCTGGCGCTGGCTGCGGCAAGCGGGAGAAGCCTGTTGGTGTTTGATGAGCCTACCAGCGGTTTGGACGGTTTCAATATGCACCTGACGGTCGAGCTGCTGAAACGGCTTGCCGGAGAAGGCCGCTGCATCCTGCTGATTACGCATGATATGGAGCTGATCGCGGAAGCTGCGGATAGCGTCCTCTATATTGAGGGCGGCAAACTGCGCTATCACCGAAATGTTCTGCGGCAGATGGGAGACGATGATGAAAATTCGTAAATCCGGCGAGGATTATCTGGAGGCCATTCTGATTCTTGAACGGCAGTCCGGTGCGGTGCGCTCTATTGACCTTGCGCGGCACATGGGCTACTCCAAAGCCAGCATCAGCCACGCCACAAGTGCGCTACGCAAGGGCGGATTTCTTGTTATGGACAAAGACGGCTGCCTGCGCATGACCGATAAGGGACGTGAGATAGCGGAAAGAATCTACGAGCGGCACCAGTTTTTTACGATGCAGTTGATCACTGCGGGCGTAGACCCGGAAATCGCCGAATACGAAGCCTGCCTGATTGAACACGCCGTCAGTCAGGACAGCTTCGAAAAAATCAGGGATGCGCACAAA
>UMLR01057959.1_pt1 | contig 20138 bp, 7 predicted proteins | sample 1966741 | NCBI WGS metagenome assembly UMLR01 (sample SAMEA4836207, study PRJEB28245) | human gut metagenome | biome: gut microbiome; material: fecal sample | place: Denmark | collected 2008 | reverse complement strand
GGATTTAACTACACTAAAAGATTATATATCAAAATTCATGAATAATTGTCAAAACAATAATCAAGAAGCTGTTAGCTGTGTTTTAAAAGCTGTTGCAGATGTTTTAGAAGCTACTATTGAAAGTGATAAATTTGATGACAAAGCTTGGCTTAAAGAACATATATCAAACTTTTTGAATGCTTGTAGTGAATATAATGATGATTATATACAAATTTATAAAACAGTTTATAATGCTGCAAAAGGTATATTTACCGAAGAAGAGAGAGCGGGTTATGAGAACGAGATAAAGTTTTATGAGGAAAAGAACAAGGCTTGTCCTTTTGGCATAGTACCAAGCTCTAACGATCCTGTCCCGTTCGACTCGGAAAAGTTAGGGATTATAGATGGTAATGAAGAACTATGCAAGGAAAACGAAAAAAGAAAGCAGGAAATCAAGAAGCTTTTTGAATCAGGTAAGCCATTTGGCAAGAAAAAAGTGTCCGAGATAAAAACAGCCGACGATTTTATTGATAATTTTGCAAAAGATAAAAAGGGCGAATTTATTGACATGCTCGATGCCATGAATATTCGTGATGAAATATCTTTTACTCGGCAAAAATGGTCTTCGAAAAAACTTTCAAATATCGAAAAAACATTCACAATATCAAAAGTTGATTTTAACACATTCGATATAAAAATAAAAATGGGCAGTAATGACATTATTGAGGAAAACATTTCGTCGTTCAGGATATACACGCAATGGGATGATGATAACGTACTACAATTAGCTTCCGAAGAGCCCCAATATGATGATGAAACTGATGATGAAACTGATGATGAATATCATGCAGATTTTGAGTTGTTTAAAATGTAACATGCATCCACAAACTTGTCTGACGGCGACATGCCTTCATCTTCCGAAGTTTTCCAAGATTATGATTTTGCTGATGAAGATCCATTGTTTGAAGAGAGTCTCAAGGCAGCAACTCAAATCTACAACATACCTTTACCTCCCGAAGTTTTCCAAGATTATGATTTAGCTGATGAAGATGCATTGTTTGAAGAGGGTCGCAAGGCAGCAACTCAAATCTACAACATGCCTTCATCTTCCGAAACATTCAAAGAGGATGATTTTGATGAAGATGCTGACGAGAGTCGCGTGACATTTTGGCCTCCCAACATGCCTCCCGAAGATTCTCAAGAGGATGATTCTTCTGATGAAGAAGATCCTTTTAGTTGGGCCCGTGATATAAACATAGGATAATATTTTTCAGAGACCAAACTTTAAAAACATTTTATCTTGTTTTTGATAAAAAAGTGATGTTTAAAAACAAATTTCTTCTCAATAAAATTTTAGTGGTATAATAAAATTAAGGTTAATTAAAGGAAAATTGAGAAGAGTTATGGAAAAAAACGAAGAAAATTTAAGTATATTACGTCATTCAACTTCACACATAATGGCACAGGCAGTAAAAAATCTGTTTCCGGAGGCAAAACTTGCAATCGGTCCTTCCATTGAAAACGGGTTTTATTACGACTTTGACCTTGAAAACCACACTTTTGTGGAAGAAGATTTGGCGAAAATTGAAGATGAAATGAAAAAAATCGTCAAGCAAAATTTATATTTTGAAAAATATCAAATTGAAAATGTTGACGAGCAAATCCAAAAATTTAAAGATGAAGGCGAAATATACAAAGCCGAGTTGTTAGAAGAGCACAAAAACGACAACCCCACATTGTATTTGACAAAAGACAAAGATGGCAATGTTCTGTTTGACGATTTGTGTTCCGGTCCGCATGTTCCAAACACAAGTTATATTAAGGCATTCAAACTTTTGAACACAGCAGGCGCATACTGGAGAGGAAGCGAAAAAAACAAAATGCTTCAAAGGATTTATGGCACTTGTTTTTGGAACAAAGAAGATTTAGACAAATATCTTGAACTTTTGGAAGAAGCAAAAAAACGTGACCACCGAAAGCTTGGTGCCAAGCTTGACTTGTTTTCAATTCGTGATGAAATAGGTGGTGGTTTGGTGTTGTGGCATCCAAATTTGGCAGTTGTTCGTGAGGAAATCGAAAACTACTGGAGAAGCGAACACAGAAAAAGAGGATATGTTATTGTCAACACGCCTCACATTGCAAAGTCAAAATTATGGGATATTTCAGGCCATAGCGACCACTATCGCGAAAACATGTATTTTATAAATGATGACGAGGGCAACGAGTTTGTTCTAAAACCAATGAATTGTCCTTTTCACATCATGATTTATCAGGCAAACAGATATAGTTATCGTAATTTGCCGCTTCGCATGGCAGAATTGGGAACTGTTTATCGCAAAGAACGTTCAGGGGCTTTGGCTGGTTTGACTCGTGTTCGTGGCTTCACTCAAGATGATGCACACATTTTCTGCACACCTGAACAACTTGTTGAAGAAATAAATCAAATCATTGATTTTGTTGATTACACATTGAAATTGTTCAACATGAATTTTGAAGTTGAGCTTTCAACTCGTCCGGATGATTATGTCGGGGAACTTGAAAATTGGGAAAAAGCAGAAAAAGGTTTAAAAGAAGCCTTAGAACAACGTGGGCTTAAATATGAAATAAATGAAGGCGACGGTGCTTTTTATGGTCCTAAAATTGACTTTAAACTTAAAGATGCAATAGGAAGAACTTGGCAGGGTGCAACCATTCAGTTGGATTTCAATTTGCCCGAAAGATTTAACTTGAAATATGTTGATGTTGACGGGCAAATGAAAACACCTGTTATGCTTCACCGTGTTATTTTTGGTTCTATGGAACGATTTATGGGTGTGCTTATTGAACACTATGCAGGTGCTTTTCCGACTTGGCTTGCACCTAATCAAGTTGTCATTGTGCCAATTGCCGACAGACACCAAGATTATGGCAAGAAAATACTAGATGAGTTGAAAAATCAAGGCATACGCGCATATATGGATGACAGAAGTGAATCTATGGGCTATAAAATTCGTGAAGCTTTGCAAGACAAAAAAACTCCTTATGTGATTGTTGTTGGTGATAATGAAGTTAAAGAAAATAAAATTTCGCTTCGCAAACGCAAAGTTGGTGATGTTGGCACTTTTGAACTTTCTGAATTTATCAACAATATTAATGAAGAAATAAAGAATAAATCATGATTGAAAAAGCAACTATTCGTCATGTTATATTTGATGTTGATGGCACTATGATTAATCCCCACGAGGGGTTGATTGAGTGTGTCAAAGCAACGATTAAAAAACTTAATTTCAAAATGTTGGATGATGAGGTGTTAAATAGCTTCATTGGTCCGCCGATACAAAATTCGTTTCAAAAATATTATAACCTAAGCGACGATGAGGCAAAAAAGGCTCGTGACATTTTTCGAGGTTTTTATCAAAAAGACGAATATCTTTTTAAAGCCTATGTCTACGATGGGATTGTTGATTTGTTAAAATATTTTAAAAAAAATAATATAAAAACAGGCATTGCAACATATAAGCGAGAAGATTATGCAATAAAACTTCTTGAACATTTTGATTTAGCAAAATATTGCAATTCGATTTGCGGATCTGATTTTGAAAACAAGCTTTCAAAAACTGATATTATAAAAAATTGCATGAAAAACTTAGACATTGATAACTCCAAGGACGCTGTGATGATTGGAGATACGGCTTTTGATGGTTTCGCTTCAAAAGAGCTTGGGATGAATTTTATCTGTTGTACTTATGGATTTGGGTTTAAGACTCAAGATGAAATAGACAAATATCAAAATGTTTTTGTGGCAAACAATGCGCGTGAATTATTGAAGTTTTTTTGCTAAACTTTTATTTATAGGAAAAATAAGGTTAATTATATGGAAATAAAAGTACATAAAGTGTCAAAAGGGTTAATGGGGGAAATTGAGATACCCTCTGACAAGTCGATTTCTCATCGTGCTATTTTGTTCAGTTTGCTTATGAAAGAAGGAGAATATTATATAAAAAACTTCTCACTAGGTGAAGATTGTTTGTCTTCAATGAAAGCAGTTAAAGCGTTTGGAGTTGGTGTTGAGTTTGTTCAAAATAACGATTTAAAAGTTACCGTTCCAAAAGAACTTAAAGTGCCAAAAGAACCGATAGATTGTGGCAATTCTGGAACCACGATGCGGCTTCTTTGTGGAATACTGGCATCAAAAGGGATTGAAGCCGTTTTAGTGGGTGATGAAAGTTTAAGCAAACGCCCGATGAAACGTGTCATAGAACCTCTAAAAACAATGGGAGCAAGCATTTTTTCCTTGCACAATGACAATAAAGCGCCTATTGTAATAAAACCGGCAAATGAAATTAAAGGCGTTAATTATGTTTCAAAGCTTGCTTCTGCCCAAGTCAAGTCTTGCATTTTGCTTTGTGGCATGCAAATTGATGATGAAAACGAAGTAACAAGTTTTGAGGAACCAAGCTTGTCACGTGATCACAGTGAAAGGCTTATAAAGTATTTAGGCGGTGATATAAAAATTGAGGGGAATAAAGTGTCGGTAAAAGGTGCTCAAAAATTGACTCCAAAAGATATTATTATTCCGGGGGATATATCGTCAGCTTCATTTTTTATAGCTGCAGCTTTAATCGTTCCAAATTCTAATATAACAATAACAAATGTAAACTTGAACCCCACACGAAAAGGTTTTATTGATGTACTTCTACGAATGGGGGCTGATATTAAAATAATCAATGAGCGTGTTTTGGCAAATGAGGAAGTTGGAGACGTTGTTGTTAAAACTTCAAATTTGAAGGGCACAACCGTTTGTGGTGACGAAATCCCAAAACTTATTGATGAAATTCCGATATTGGCGGTTGTTGCTTTATTTGCACAAGGGAAAACGGTTATAAAAGAGGCTGGTGATTTGAAAAATAAAGAAACCGACAGAATTTTGGCAACTTATAAAAATTTGAGTCAAATGGGTGGAAAAATAACTCCAACAGATGACGGTTTTATTATTGAGGGTGGACAGAAACATTTGCAAGGCGGTGTTTCACTTGAATGCTACCATGACCACAGGATTGCAATGAGTTCTTATGTTTGTGGGTTAATGTGTCAAAATGAAATAACAATAAACGAGTTTGAATGGGTGAATATTTCATTCCCGACATTTTTAAAACTTTTTCAAACTTTAGAAAATGAAAGTGTGGTTAAATAAAATGAGCAACAGCTTTTTTGATCAAAGACCAAACAATTTGTGTAAAATGTGTGGAATGTGTTGCAAAGTGGCCACATCAGCGGTAAGCTTTGAACAAATGCAACTGGAAGCAAAAAATGGGGCACAAAGTTCAATTGATTTTCTGACTATTTTTCGCAAATATGAAAGTTACGAAGAGGCTTACAAGGTTAATCCAACACATGTGGAAAATGTTAAAAGGGCTATGCAGGAAGTTTATGGCGAAAATTTTGTACCGGAATTTTATTACTGTATTTATTTAAACGACGATAATAGTTGCAAAATATATGAAAATCGTTATGAAGTTTGTAAACGTGCTCCTGCAAGTCCTTGGATGTTGATGGCACCAGAATGCGGATACAATGATTGGCTAAAAGAACAAAGAGCTAAACATATGAAATATGTTATTGAGTTAAAAGAAATTGTCGCAATTTTAAAAGATTATCCTTTTGATTATTTTGTTGAATCTAAAGAAAAGACAGCAGGCCAATTGATTGAAGAATACCAAAAAATTATTGACTCATATAAAAGATATGGTTCTGACAATTGGTAAATTTTTGTAAATTATTTATCAAAATTCGGCAATTTATTTTCTGTTTATTTTTTATATATAACAAATGGGAATTTTTGTTCTTAAAAGGTAAAGTTGTGAAATGTTTTTAAATGTGAATTATAGCAAAATTGCGCCAGTTGCTTTTGGCAATAATAATAAAAAACAAGTTGAAAATGAAAACAAATTGAAAGAAAGTGGGTTTCAGACAAATCCGCTCGGGCTTAAAGAAGCGCAGGCATTGAAAGCACAAATGCCAATCAACAAAACATTTGAAAAAGGTTATATTGAATTGGGCAAGATAAAAACAAGTTTTGACAGGGATTTGTATTGTTACCAATTGACAAATGGACAAAAAGTTTTTATTATGCAAAAAAAAGGACCTACAATTGTTAAAACATACATAAAAACCGGTTCGATGAATGAAAATGATAAACAAAGAGGTATTTCGCATTTTGTTGAACATAATTTATTCAATGGAAGCAAAAATATAAAACCCGGTGTATTTTTCAATAAAGTTTCAGAAATGGGCGGAAATACAAATGCGTCGACAAATTTTGCGCAAACAGACTATTATATTCAGTCCCAACTTCTAAAAGAAGATGATTTGGTCAAAACATTGGATCTTCACAGCGACATGCTTCAAAATCCTTTGTTCGATTATGAACAAATGATTAAAGAGCGTGGACCTGTCACATCAGAAATTGCCATGGTTGAAGATGAACCTTCAAATATGTCAATAAATGAATGCATAAAAAATCTCTATCAAATAAAAACAAGTTCAAAAGACCTTGTTGCAGGCACTATCGAAAATATTAACAATATAACAAAAGAGGATTTGACAACATATTTCGAACAGAATTATTCGCCCAATAATATGGTGACAGTGATTACAGGAGATGTCGATCCAAATAAGACAATAGAACTTGTTGCTTCAAAATTTAAGAAGAAAAACCCTGAAAATCAAAAACCGCAAAAACACGAAAGCTTAAGTCCGATAAATAATTCTGTAAGAACTGACTTATACACAAAAAATTCAAAATTGGCAATTGTAAGTTTAGGTTTTGCCGGTCCTCAAAATAATGATACCAAAGGTAAAATTGCACTTGAAATACTGTTGGAAGCTTTGAATTCACCAAATTCTATGATAAATAAAACCATAGATGAAAAACAACTTAATGCTAAATATTTTTATTTTTCAACTGAGAAAGTTGGTAACAAACCGGATGATAGAAGAACTGTTCTTGGTAGTTTTAGAGCGGAAGATAAAAGTGTTGATGAGGTTTTGGATATTATAAATCAAGAAATTAAAAGTATTCAACAGCATGGAATTGCTGAGGAAAAACTTAAAGCTATTAAAGAGAAATTGTTATATAAAAATGTGGAAACATCTGAAAGTTCTGGAGCATTAAACAACAGTATCGGTTATTGTGTTCTTGATGATGATTTGAATTATATAACAAGATATAATGCCATAATAAATGAACTTACGGTTGAGGACATTAAAAAAGCTGCAAATGAATATTTAAATCTTGAAAAAGTATCTTTAAATGTGATGCATCCGATTGAAAATAAAACAGAATTTTTGAATAAAAATAAAAATGTAACATTTGGCAACAGTTTTGTTGATAAAAAAGTTTATGATGAAAACTTGGTTCAAGAAAAGACCTTAAGCAACAACATGTCTTTGGTTGTAAATCCGACTGAAGTTAACAATTTTAGTTTAAAAATAAATTTTGCAAAAAAAGATTATTTAAAAGAAGGTAATCCTGCTTCTTGCTTTATTTTATCAGAAATATTAAATCGTGGCAGTGCATTTAAAAACAATCATTTGTTAAAAGAATATAAAGAAAAAAATAATATTCAAATTTATTTATTTTGTAACAATAATAATATTGGCGCAGTGGCATATGGCGATGTTAAAAATATAGAAAAATCCTTAGATTTGATAAACGAAGTTTTGCTTCATCCAAGGTTTGATGAAAAAGATTTTGAAACAGCAAAAAAACAAATGATTGACGATTTAAAATCTAGCAATGAAACCTTTCTTTTAGATGAAAAACTTTATCCGAATTTGCCATTTATGGAATCAAAAGAAAAACTCTTAAAAGATTTGGAAAAATTGACACTTGATGATGTGAAAGAAACATATTCTCAGCTTATGAGCGGTAAGTCTGCAGTCGCGACTTTAAGTATTCCAAAGAATAAAGACTTTGAACAAAATGTTAAACTTGTTGAGAAAAAATTGTCAACGGAAAGTTATGGTCCGATTGATAATTTTGAAGCTCACACAATTGAAACATACCAAGCGAATGAAAAAAGTGAAGTCATTTTAAACCATGTTGAAAACAAACAGGCAAAAGTGGAACGAGCATATAAATTTCAGGCTCCAAAAGATCTTGAAAGCAAAACGGCTTATGTTTTAATGAATATGATATTGGGTGGTTCAACAACTTCAAGATTATTTATGGATTTAAGAGAAAAAGAAAAGCTTGCATACCGAGTAAATTCTTTTCTGAATTATACAGGTGACACAGGTGTTATAATTTTAAGAATTGGCACAACCACGGATGATGAAAATGATAAAACAAATGATTATAATAATATCATAAAATCTTTAAGTGGGTTTGAAAGACATATAAACGATTTGAAAACAATTCCGGTTTCAGAAAAAGAACTTGAAGAAGCAAAAAAAACTTTAAAAACAAAAATTCTTAATCAAAACGAATCGACATTTATGCAAACTATAGATTTGCTTGCAAGTAAAAGTTCAGATGACGGAGTTTTCAGAACCAACAAAGTATTAAAATGCATTGACCAAATAACTGTTGAAGATATAAGAAAAGCTGCAAAGGATGTTTTTGCCGGCAAACCTATAACTTCAATTACTGCAAGTCAGAATACAATAAATTCTCTTATTGAAGTTGATGACAAAGTGTTTGATGATGTTATTGCAAGCAAGTAATTTTGTAATTATTATACCAATTTGTTTGAATTGACCCCAGTGAAGCAAAAAGTTAAAAATCTACTTGAAAAATGTTTAAAGAGAAAAGAAATCGCTCAAATTTTATGTGTAAGAGAAAAATGTTTCAAAATGCATAAATGTACAATAAGCTGAAAGCAAAGCTTACCAATAAGGGAGCTTAAGTGAAAGAGTAAGAAATTTACAAAAGTTCATAAAAAAAATAAAAATAAAATATATACGATTCTTATCAAAATTATTCAAAACCAAATAATAAAAATTATTATAAAGATATATCATTTATAATAACTTCAAAAATATATTTTCTTGAAACTTTATGTTTACAAAATTAAAACAATTATAAGATACGCACATGCTGTTCTAAAAAGAAAATTGGAAGCAATGGAAGTTCTTAATTCATATAATTTAAGATTTAATTCAAATTACAAAATGGACACACAACGGACATTATAAACTACCTAATAGATTTAAAATCAATAATATCAAGTAAAACAATATCGGAACGACAGGATTTGAACCTGCGACCCCTACCACCCCAAGGTAGTACGCTACCAAGCTGCGCTACGTCCCGATATAATGATTTTAACAAAGAAAATATTATTTGTAAATTATATTTTATAGCAATTCTTTTTGTTTTAACTTAGCGTCATCTCTATCTTTTTTCCATTTAAGGATTTTGTCGAAATCGGGCGATAGAGAAATTTCGAAGCTAAACCGAGGGTTTCTGTAATATATTTCGTTTGGGTTATGCATAAGAGGACAAGCCCAATAAAGTCTGGCTTGAGCATCACCGGGAAGGTTAATCCTTAAACCAAATCCCATGCTTATCATGTAATCGCTTTGATTTATACTGCGTTTTCCGGGGCCTTCACCTTTAAATGGCATAACACCTGCGTGGTCAACAAAAACAAGACCTTTTACAAATTGTCCCAAGAAAGGAACTTGTGTTTTTTCGCCTTTTCGCTTGATTGTTATTTTTTGAGGTGCAATAGGGAACATAAGCTCACCGCTTAATAAATAACCGCTACGTCCAATCAACAAACCTTCACTGTAACCGCGAACAGATGCCAAACCACCTGCTTGAAATTGGTCAATGTATGGCATTACGTCTTTAGGTGAAAATTGATACATACCACGCAACTGCCCCACAATACCTTTACCAAAATCGTGAAGTCGCACTATGTTTCCTGTGTATTTGAAATATTTTGATTCTTCACTAAAAATAGGAAATGCTTGATAAACACCCTGATTTATATACCAGATCCCACGTTTTGTGTCTATTCTTGCATTTAAGGCTGTTTCAAAGCTTGAAATTTTATCTGTATAAATAGTTACACCGCTAAAAGATGTTGAGGCTTGTTTGTAGTTTATTGCAGAATAGCTTGTAAGTTCAAAATGCGGTTTTCTAACAAGCGGATGTGTGTAGTATAACGCATAATTGAACGAACGGCTTTCAATATCAAATATTTTATACGGACCTTCGCCTACATTTGCAAAACTTGAAGAAAATGTAAATCCGACTCTTCCGTCTTTTTTGTTAACAGGGATGTTGTAATCTGCAAACGGTGTAATGGAGTGTTTGCTTGCATAAGCGCCAAGTGATAATTTGTCTCGATAGCCCAAAAGACTGTCCGCTGAAAGCATTAAACCACCACGAAGTTCGCCGATTGTTTTACGACCGGCATTGTCCATTACCCCCATTATATGAAACGGAAAATCTTCTTTTGCTTCTATTTTAACATCAGTTGTTCCTTCAACTTCACCTTTGTATAAACTTGCTTTTAAATTTATTCTGTCATTATATTTATTAAACTTGACGATATCCTGCTCAAGCTCTGCAACATCAAAAATAGAGCCTTCTTTTTGGTTAATTCTTTTTTTTATGTAAGAAGTTTTTGTCCATTTGTTATTTTCAAAAGTTATTTTGCCAATTGTACCTTCAACAAGCTCAATTTTAACGATACCGTTTTCAATTGTTTGTGGAGGAATGAAAGCACGTGCTGTAACGTATCCCTTTTGTGCAAAAATATAATTAAAATTTTGAACAAGATTTTCTAAATCAGTAAACGTAACGTTCTTTTCAATTACACTATCAGCCAACAACTGAATTTCTTCATCACTTAAAATGCCAGATTCGTTTATTGAAATGCCCTTAACAAAAATGCTGTCTTTTTTTATATTCTGTTTTTCGATGTTAGCTTCAATTGTTGTTTTTGCTGCAACCGGGATTTCATTTGAAGCTTCGTTTAGTGATTGTTTTTTATTTTTTTTGTTGCGTTTGAAAAAAGTTTTTTTTTCCGCTTTGTCATTTTCGGAAGTTTCACCAACGGTATTTTCTTTATATTTTTGAGAAGTTTCTTTGTTATAAATTTTGTATGTTTTTATATTTGTTGAGTCAATGACATTATCTTGTTTATTTTTACTTTTATTTTTTCTTTCATTTAAAGTTTCGAAATCTCTTTTTTCATTCAATAGGCGTTCTTTTTCTCGAAGCATCATCATATCATGGGTGTTTATAGCACCGCCAAAAGTGTTGTTTATTCCGTTATAACTACCATTAAACTGACTAATATTTTCACAGAAAGCCGGTAATCCTAACACAGTTATAATTGAAAAAAGTACTGCTGAGTTTAATAATTGTTTTGTTTTCATTAAATAAGCTGCCTATTCTATTTTTTTACTTATGTTTAAGTATATTATAAAAATAAATAAATACAAACGATGTTAAGAATTGTCAAATACATGTTACAAAAATTTACGATATGTTTTTATTTTTTGGTTTAAACTAGATAATACGAATAAATATAATCAGTTAAGGGATATAAATAAATAATGAAAAAGAAGGTAAAATCTTTTGTAGCATTGATTTTGAGTGTTATGTTCTTTTTGCAACAAGCATACGTTCTTCCTGTGTTGGCATCAACCATAACAGGAATAACAAATGGTGGAAGTGGAACATTTAACATTAACCCTCAAGTTACAAACTCCGGCACCGGTTTTAGGCACTATAACCGTTTTGAGTTGTCGCAAGGTGACATTGCAAATTTAATATACTCAGGCGGAATAAGCAGATTTGTAAATCTTGTTGATAATAATATTCTTATAAACGGTATTCTTAATACAATGCGAGATGGCAATTTCTATAACGGAACAGCTGTTTTTGTGTCACCACGAGGTTTAACAGTTGGTGCTTCAGGTGTGTTGAATGTAGGGGCCTTAACTGCGATAACTCCAAACTTGCAAGACTATGTAAAATATACAGCTATATCAATGGGCAATTCGTATGGTACTACTGCTGCTTCTGCACTTGGAATAAATGTAATAGATATTCCCGGTTATACTGAGGGAATAACTTTTGAGCTGTTAAAAAACGCAGATACAAATAAAGACGGAAAAATTGATATAAAAGGTAAAATTATAGCAAGAGGTGATGTTGAGCTTATTGGAAAAGAAATAAATATAGGCAATACTTCACTAAATAAAGCAGGAATTGTTGCAGGCGTTGGAACAGGTCAAGTTACAAATGCAAACGAAGCTGTTGATACAAAAATTTCAACAGTTGAGCAAGCAGGCAAGTTGTTTAATGCTCTTGTTTCAAATAATGTTAAAAGCGGAAAAGGGTTTGCAAGAGATGGCAAGGGAAATATAATTATTAAAGCCCAGTCTTTTAAAACAGCAGAAGTTGTTGTACCGACAGACAAGTTAAAAGTTGCAGGCACGGAATATGCAATAGACAGTTTATTCGATGTTTCAGATAATTATCGTATCAAGGATACTTTACCTTCAGGTTTAAGCGCAATTGATGTAGAAAATGCTTTGAATGATGCTTTAAGTATTTATGCTCCATCTGATGCTTTTGACCCTGACAGCATTAACAATACAAATTATGCGATTGTTAATATTGAAAATGCAAATTTGTATGGTAATAATTTAGATATAAGTGCGACAAGCAAAACAGATTATATTGCACAAAAAGGTAATCCCTTATATAGTCGCCTTGACTCTTCTGCACTTTCTCAAATGATTCAAAAAGCTATAGCGGGAGAAAAATTCGATTACGAAGGCTCAAGAGCAAAAGCTGTTGTTAATATTGAAAATGGAGCTAATCTTGTTGCTAAAAATGATGTAAATCTTAAAAGCTTGGCTGTTGCAAATACAACAATGACAATAAAATCAATGTTTGCGCCTACAACCGACACTACTTCTGAAATCTATTATACTTTGGGCACAAAAACCATTTCTGATGTCAATGTTTATTCAGGAGCTGTTATAACTGCAGATAATGATGTGAATATCAATGCAGCATCGCAGAACTCTCAATGGATAAAAATAAAAAACCCGACATCTGTTTTGGGTGAAATAGCAGGAAGCAAAAAAATACCTAATTTTCAAATAACTTTTTTGAAATCACAGTTAGAAGCTGATACAAATGCCAATGTTTTCAATGGTGCAATTATCAATGCTAAAAATTTAAACGTTAGTGCTGTTAACGTCTCAAACGATTTAAGTGTCGTAAATACAATAGCAACCGTTGGTGATAATATGGGCGTGGCTATTGCTGTAAGTATTAAAGATGCTGATATAAATACAAATGCGGTTTTAGATACAAATGTAAATACAAATTCACATGGCAATGTTTCGGTAATTGCACAAAATATGCACACAGAAAGTTCAACCGTTCAAGCAAGTGTTGAAGAAGGTTTTGGTTTAAAAACAAAAGTTGTTAGTGGTATTATCTCAAAAATAACAGACTTATTATCTAAGCATATTAGTAAAATTGCAGATTTAGGTTCGATTACAGATTCTTTAACAGGGCTTCCAAATGTTTCAACCGGTTTAATTGTTAATAATACAAATATAAATACTGTTGCAAAAGTTGGGAAACATGCAAAAATTCACGCTGACAATGTTGATATAAGTGCAAATGCTGTAGATTTGACTGTAAATATAGCAAAAGCAAGTCTTAAAAAAGAAAAAAATGCTGATGGAACAAATAAAAATACCGGTTATATGCCTTCTCCGGGAGTTGCTGTTATTGTTAATAATCAAAATAATAATACTCAAGCCTTAGTTGAAGATGGCGATGGTTCAAATTATGCTCGTATAATTGCAAACGATAAATTCAACGTAAATGCAACTCTTGAGCAACCTATGAATGATAGTACTTTTAAACTTGCGTTGAATTTGCTTCAAACAGCAACTGACGTTGGCGATATGTTTAGTGAAGAAGCTTCAAACCTATCAAAATTCTTTTCTTTGGATAGTGAAGATGATTGGGATATACGTTCTTTGATGCAAGATGTTACAAATCCGACTGCAGAGGTGGGTTTTGACATTTCAAATGTAATGCTTGATTTAAAATCATCAGGTTTAACAAGTAGTTTAGGGTTGCAAGGATTTTTTAACAACTGGGCAGAATCTGTTTCCAATATGGGTTCTGGTGGTGTTGGTGTTGCTGCTTCAATTGTTGATACAAATATTAAAAATAATACAATTGCAAGAATTGGCAACAATGCAAATATAACAGCAGGTGATATTACTGTTAATTCTGCAAATAAAGTTGTACAAATGAATGCTGCAGGTGATGTTGCAAAATTGTGGAAAATTGCAGATGGAGCTTCAGGTTCAAAAGGTGGTGTTGGTGGAACTATAATGCTTGAAAGCGTTGAAAGTACCACTAAAGCACAAATAGGTGACAATGCTGTTATTGTTGCAAATGGCGATTTATCCCACAATAAAGGTAATGTAAACATAAACGCTGTTAACTCTCAAGACTTTTTAACAGCTGTCGTAACAGGAAGTAAAGCAACTTCATCAGGCGGAGTTGCAATAAGCGGCAGTGTCGTTGTGCAAGACATTTTTGGAGACACTATTGCACAAGTTGGTAAATCTAATATCCAAGCTAACAATTTAAATGTTGTATCTGGAAAAGGTCAAATAAATTTGGCTAAAAAATCTTTAGGCCAACTTATAGACAAACCATTTAAAGATTTAAACAGTTCATTATTTGAAACAGGTTTTGATGCTGATTTAAGTTCTCCTCAGATAAATGCTTTTTCAGGTATTGATGAAGATACAGGTCTTTTAATGTTAAAGGATACCAAAAAAGATTTGAAAGACGGAATATCAAATATTATATTAACAGGAGCGCTGGCACAACAAAAAGCTACAACTTCTGCAAGCAGTGGTTCCGGAAGCAGTTCAACTTCTTCATCCGGTGCGGCTGGTGGTGCCTCTGTAACTGTAAGTGAATTTGCTCGAAATGTTGGTGCATTTATTGATGATGGTGCAGATATAACATTAAAAAACAATTTAAATGTTGAGGCGGATTCAAAAACTCAATCGTTAAATATTGCACTTGCAGGTGCTTTTGCAGGTGGAGTAAGTGTCAAAAAACCGGGGATAATTGACAATATTACAGGTAAATTAAAGAATAAAGCTGAAGGTTACAAAGATAAACTTGTTGGATTGTTTTCAAAAACAACAGGACTTTTAGCCTCTTCTGACACTCAAACTACTGATTCAACACCTAATCAAGGGCTTGATGACCATGGACGTCCAAAAATTACGGTTGATGGAAAAGAGTATAAAACAGATATAAACGGTCAATATTATAATAGTGACGGTGAAGTTTTAAAAGACAGCAAGGGAAATTCTGTTAAGTATCAAGGTTCTTTAGGAGAATCAGCTTCGACTTTAAACAATGCGGCACAAAGTTCTTCAAATCTTTCAGCTGCTTTGGCAGGTGCTGTTAACGCACAAGTGAATAAATCAACTGTAAAAGCACAGGTTGGAAAAGCAAATATAAAAGTTGGCAAAGATGTTTCTGTAAAAGCAAATCAAACAACAAAAGCTTTGAACATTTCAACAGGTGTGGCAAAAGCTTCAACAGTCGGTGCAGGTGCAGGGGTGAACTTTGTACAAAATTCAAATGAAACAAGTGCTATTGTTAAAGGTTCAAATATTACGTTTACCAATGAAAATGCAAATCACAACATGAATGTGCTTGCAGAAGAAAATAACGATAACGTTCAAGTGGCAATAGGTGTTGGGGTGACATCAACATCCTCATCTTCATCAGATGGCAACACTCAATTGTCAGCAGGCGGTTCATTTAACACAGATATCTTAGAAAATTCTGTTATTGCTTCAATTGAAGATGGAAGTGTCATAAAAAATGAAAATAACAGTTTAAATAATATTTCCGTCGATGTTGATGCTGAAAACCACAGCGGTTCATATAAAGGTGCAGGCGGTTTGTCTGTTAGTGTACCTTCAGGTTCTTCAACATCAGTTGGAGCAGGTGTTGGCGGAAATCTAAATATAATTAAGAAAACGACTAAAGCACAAATTGATAATTCTCAAATAAAAAATGTAAAAAATGTTAAAGTCGTTGCAAACAGAGATAATACAAAAGCGACCGAAGATATAATATCAGTTGAAGTCGGTGGTTCTGTTGTTTCAGGTGGTCAAGGCGCTTACACTTTTTCAGGTGCAATGGGAACTGATGTTATCAAAAATAATGTAACGTCTCAAATCTCAAACGGTAGTGTTATCGATACAAATGGCGATGTTGATGTTGTTGCAAACAATGTGTTAAAAAATGCAAATATAGCCGGTGCTGTCAATTTCTCATCAGCCACAAATGGTGTGGGTGTTGGTGTTGGTGCTATATTAAACATCATAAGAAATAACGTAGCCGCTTATATATCAGATGCTCAAATATTGAATTCTAATAATATCAATGTTGAAGCAAACAACAATGAAGATTTGAAGTTCTTAGCTGTAAATATGGGAATTCAAACAGGAAACGGAATACCAATAAATGCAAACGGCATTGTAAATTATGTAAAAAGCAATATTGAAGCCGGTTTGATTAATTCTCAAATATTAAACAATAAATCAAATATCAATGTTATATCAAATTATGATACTGATTTAAAAGGAATAACACTGGGTGGTGCAGTTGCAGCAGGTTCAGGCTTGGCATTTAGTGCAAATGTTCTTTCAAACACTTTGTTCTCAGACAATACAGCAAAAGTTGAAGGAACAAAAATAAACAAAAATGCAGCTTCTGCAAGTGGAGATTTGAAAGTAAAAGCTACATCTGATGAAAAAATTGATGTTGTTCCTCTTGCTTTTGCGGTTACATCAAGTGGTTCCGCTGCAGCTTCCGCAAATGTCGGAGTTAACGTTGTAAAAAATAACACAAGAGCATATATTGATAAATCTCAAACAACAAATGAATTGTCAGAAATTAAAGCTAACAATATAGAAGTAGTTGCAAAAGATGACACAACTTCAAGAAGCAGAGGCGGAGTGCTTGCAGCTTCAGGCGGAACAGCAGGTGTTGGCGGTGCAATATTGACTGATGTTTATTTAAAAAATGTTGAGTCATATATTGACAATTCTGTTATTTCACAAGCCGGTGATATAACTGTTGATGCAAGTGCAAAGAATATTTTCGGTTATGAAGATCCCGGGTCAATTACCGCAAGTTCATTAGCTTCTGATATCACAGACGGGAATTATGATGCTTCACACGATGCTCGTTTTGACCAATGGGAAATGATATATAACGTTGCAGGCGGTTCAACTGCAGGAGTTTCAGGCTCATTGATGTCTAAAAACGTTATAAATAAAATAAAATCACGTATTGGCGGTAACACTAGAATAGAAAATGCTAAAGATATTAAAGTTTCAGCTTTAAATAAAGTTAGTCAAGCACAAATTGCAGGTAATGTTTCAGCAGGCGGAACAGCAGGTGTTGGTGTTTCTGTTTTATCAAATGTCAATGTTTCAAGCGTTGAAGCCGGAATTGAAAAAGGTGCCAAAATAGGTTCACAAAACCAAAGAGTTGGGGAAGTGACTGTTGATGCTCAATCAATTCAAGATTATCATTCAATTCTTTTTGCAGTTGCAGGTGGTGGAACAGCGGCTGTAAACGGTTCTGTTAATTCAAATATAGTTGTAAATGACACAAATGCATATATTGACAAAGGTGTTGACATTTATTCTTATGACAAATTAAATGTCTTGGCTTCAGATACAATGGATATAGAATCACTAAATCTTGCGGTTGCAGGTTCGGGAACTGCTGCAGGCGGAGCCATATTATATGTTGATTTGTTAAACAATAAAGTTAATTCAACCATCGGAAGAAACAATGATGCTGATATTACAAAATTCGGTATTTTGGATATACAAAAAGATGTTCTTGTAAAAGCAAGTTCAAATGAAGATTTTCAAGCTAACATCCTTATGGTTGGCGGTTCAGGAACTGCTGCAGTCGGTGGCATTGTTATTGCTAATACAATGGCAAGCGAAGTGAAAGCCGGAATTGAAGAAACTACTTTAAAATCAGGCTCAAAGGTTGATGTTAAAGCAAGTAACGGATTTAATGAAAAGAATAAAAATAAAACAACAGGTTTAAAAGGACTTGTTTTAAATGCTGATGGTACAGCAAAAGTTGACTCACTTGATGTGGATGATTTTATTCCTCTTGTTTCAATTTTAAACGTTGCAGGTTCAGGTGTAGCATCGGTTACCGGTTCAATAATAAATAATGTTGTAACAACAAATGTTGAAAGTTATGTTAAAAATGCAGATATTACAACTGCAAACGGTTTAAATCTTGATGCTCAATCAACAATGACAACTTATGACACTGCAATGGGTATTGCTGCTTCAGGTACGGCAGCAGTTGGTGTTACCGGTATCAACAATGTGTATGCAGGAAAGACAACTTCGATAATTGAAGATTCTACAATTTCAGGCAATGTTGATTTAAACTCAAAAGATTCATTTAATTTGAACACAATTTTATTTACAGCAACAGGAACAGGCACAGGTGCTTCAATTACGGCAATTGAAAACACTAATACTATAGTTAATAAAGTTAAATCATTAATTAAAAACACAAAAATAACAAATGCAAATAAGGTTAATGTTAATTCAGAAAACAATTTAAGCATACAAGATGTTGTTCTGGCAGGTTCAGGAACAGGTGTTGGAGCTGCAGTCAATGCTGTTCCGATTACAAACGTATTTATAAGTGACAATTCTGCTTCTATAATAGGTGGAAGTATTGACGGGGCAAGCGTTAGCGTAAATGCAAAAGATAATATTGAAACAGTTTCATTCTTGCTTGGCATTGCAGGAAGCGGAATGGGAGGAAGTGTTGCAGGATACGTTTTAACAAATGTTTTTGACAATGACTTAAATGCTTATATTGATGGCGTTAAAATTACAAACGGTGTTTTAACTTCGACAAATGCTGCTTCAAATATTGATATGTTTGGCGGTATTATGTCAACAGGTTTCACAGGTGTCGGTGCTGATGTTATGGCAAACGGCATTGTGAGCGTTATTAACAACAATATAAATTCATATATAGTAAATTCAGATATAACAAACGGAAATGTCAGCACAAGTGCAACACAAACAACCGATATAATAGACACAACGGCTTCGGCAAATGCTGCAGGTGTTGGTGATGCAAGCGCTGTTAATTCAATAGTTCATGTGTTTAAAAACAAATTGAATTCATTTGTCAAAGACACAAAAATAACAAATGCAAACGACATTAATATAAGAGCAAAAACAACTCAAGATATTCAAAGCAACAACACCGGTTTCTCAGCAGGTGCAGCAGCGGCAAGTGCAAACGCTTTAGTCAATGTTCTTGAAAACGAAACAAATGCCTATCTTGATGCAGGAAATCAAGATGTTACATCTAATGGAAAAATAGCAATAAATGCACAAAATGATGTTTCAATGAGAAACATTACAGCAATGATTTCAGGCGGAGGCTTGGGGGCTAGCGCAAATGTTAACGCAAATATTATAAATAACAATGTAAAAGCTCAATTGCTAAGTGAAAACGGTAAAATAACAGCAAATGAAGTTGAAGTGAAGGCTCAAAATTCTATAGGGCTTGACTCTTATACAACATCAGCTGCTGCAGGCGGATTTGGTCTTGCAGGAACAGTTGCTGTCACTTCTTTGGGTGACAGATTTGATGCTTCTGATAAAGAATCAAAAATGAAAACAGGAGAGTCTCTTGATAGTGTTAAAACTTCAACTGATAAATTAACTAATATATCTTATGAAAAAAATGGTGAAACAAAAGATATTTCAAATTCAGTCGGATTGAAAAAAGACTCAACTTCAAAGAAAGAAGGGACAGTTGCAAATATAAACGCAAAACTTACGACTAAAAATTCAAACGGTGTAAAAGTTATTGCTAAAAACACATTAAAAGGTTATAACTCTGATACATCAAATATAACAAATGCAAATTTGACAGGTGGTATGTCATCAACAGGTGCAAGTGTTCTTGTTACTGATATGAAGTACAATACAACTGCCAAGATTTCAGGCGGAAGTGTTGAAGCTTTAAATGGTGGAAAAGTTCAAGTTGAAGCAAGCAACAC